>Ga0208648_1000105_pt1 | contig 89723 bp, 79 predicted proteins | sample AntAceMetag02UKL_FD_184772 | JGI IMG/M metagenome (GOLD analysis project Ga0208648, IMG submission 184772) | Saline lake microbial communities from Ace Lake, Antarctica - Antarctic Ace Lake Metagenome 02UKL (SPAdes) (version 2) | ecosystem: Environmental > Aquatic > Non-marine Saline and... | reverse complement strand
CAGGATCGCGGCCATAACCGCTCCCGATGACGACCCGCCGCCGACAATCCAGTTGGCCTTGAACTGGCTGGTCTCAAAAAACATCCATCCGTAGGTTCCCGTGAGAATAACCGGAATCAGAAGAAGTATAACGCCAATGGAAACCAGACGCCCGATCCAGCTCGCTTCCAGGAGATTGACGCCCGTAAAAAACCAGATTATGGCGATGGTGGCGATCCCCGCCGGAACAGGTTGGGTCAGGGTGGGAAAAAAGACGGATAGGTAAGCCACGCCGGTGATGGCGATGGCCAGGTTGCCGATCCAGTTGGCATGAAAATAGAGTACCCCCGTCTGGAACCCGAGAATCGGCGAAACCTCACCGGCATAGGCCACAGGGCCGCCCGCCTGAGGGTTTTCCGTACCGAGCCGCGCATAGACAAATGCCAGGGCCAGGGCCCCGAAGCCGACGATCCCCCAGGCAAAGATGGAGATGGAACCGATTTTGGCGAGATTTGAAGGGAGCAGCGCGATACCCGAACCCATCATGTTCCCCGCAACAATGGCTGAAGCACCGAATACGCCGATCTTTCTGGCTTCATTCGTGGTCATTTCTTCTTCCCCCTGGAGTTCCGGAGTTGTTCCGGGTTTGAAATCGTCTCCATGTTTGATCAGATCGATTTAAAAATGTCAACTTTTAATGGGAAATCAACGCCGCCTACAGGTGAAGGGGTTTTTGAGAACCTGTGGAATAAATCGGAAAATAATCCTTATTCTACGCCGGCATATGAGTTGTTAAAGGCGTTGCCAGGAAAAGGGGTTCATCATCAAATACGCTTTCCGGAATAAGTGCCATGATTCGAAACCGGGTTTCACGGTACATTTGTTCTATTTCACCAAAGGCGCTGCACCTGATCAAACGGTATGCGGTGTTTTGTTTTTCCGTGTTTACAAATTGTTTCACGGCACCCATGGACACTTCTTGATTCAGGATGTTGTTCAGGGTCAACCGCAGTGACAGGACCAGCCGGGGACCCATTTGACCCAGGAAGTCCGGGATGAAATCCGCCGCATAAAAACCGGCATAATTCAACAGGTTTTTTACGGAAGGAACGTTTAAAGGATGGACGCTGGATTTTCGGACCCGGCTGCCCCGTTCCCAACCCAAGATGGCACCGTATGTAGAAAGAAGGGCGCCCAGTCGATGACCGGAAAGTTTCCGGTCCACCGCAACGGCCACCTCATAGGATGTTTTCTCCGGGTCCTGGTAGGATATGGACAGGTCATAGGCGAGAACCTTCCCATCCCCGTCAAGGACAAGCGCCGGATAGCCGTGATGAATAAAGCGATACAAATCGTAAATACTGATTCCCTGAGCGGCCTCCTTGGAAAAACTCTCACAGGTTCTTTCATGGATGTTCCAGATATCCTCATGTCGCCCGAGCCTGAGGGTAAAGCCCATATTTTCGATGCGCCTTTCAATACAATTTTTCTCTTCCCCAAGCAGGGCATACGCCCCTTTCCTGTCGCTTATTTCGGACGTATAATACCGCTTTATACAGAGTTCAGGTGGTTTCATTTGATGCGAAAATGGGTCTTTTTGTCCGTGTTTCAAGAAGAGGTTGTATGAAAAATTTTATGGTATGACACTTAAAAACAAAAGCCAACATAAAATGACTTCAACAAACGCCTTGCAGATGATAAAATATTCGACCTGATGGTCAGGGAAAAGTGTCAGTTGACTTTAATCAAAACATTCGTTTATGGTTTTACATCAAAAATGAAGGGACACCCACCACCCATGCCCCTCTATCCGGCATCCAGAAACCACACCTTTTCACGATCTGAAACACACGATTTTCCCCGGAGGTTGAAGGAATGAAGCTCCGATTCATTTTAGTTGTTCTGTCCTTACTGGCATTTTTTTCTGCGGTTTTCGGCGGTTATTTTTACTACAATTCCCTGCGCGATGCCTTCTTTGATTCGGCCAAGCGGGATTCTTTTGCACACGTACACACCACTAACAGATTCATATCACAATACATCACCGACTATGCAAAAATTGCGGATGTTCTTTCAAAACTTGAAGCGATACGAATGGCACTGGAAACCCCTGAAGGCGATATTCTAAACCGTACCAACGACATTCTGGATCAGTTTAAAGAGGGTACGCAAGCCAGTGTATGCTATTTGATGGACCAAAGCGGCTTGACCATTGCATCGAGCAACCGGCTTTCAGGGGGAAGCTTTGTGGGCAAGGATTATTCTTACAGGCCTTATTTCCAGGAAGCCATGAGCCGGGGGAGTCCATCCTCGTTGTTGACGACGTGGAAGAGCAGCGGGTCATCGCCACGGGAATGCTGAAGGAACTGGGGTATTCCGTCACATGGGTCGCCAGTGGCGAGGAGGCCGTAGAATATGTGAAAATCCATCCGGTGGACCTGATCGTCCTGGATATGATCATGGATCCCGGAATGGATGGACTTGAGACCTATCGAAAGATCATCCAATTCCGTCCCGGCCAGAAATGTATCATCGCAAGCGGCTTTTCCGAATCATATCGTATCAGGAAGGCCCAGCGATTGGGGGCCGGCGCCTACGTGAAGAAGCCCTATTTGTCGAATAAAATCGGTCCGGCCGTCAGAGCCGAATTGAATCGTTAACGTCGTTCAGGATCAAACCGCTACAATTTCCTGATCCGGCATCCTAAGGATTTCAGGTTCGGGAAACCGGAAATGGGGTCCGAATTCGTAACCGACGTCAACCGGTTGGCATTGCTGCTCTCCCAGCCCTGTGCCATGTGCAGGGTCCCCGGACGAATGGTTTGGCTCACCCGGGCGTTGATTCTTATGGTTCCGGTTTCCGTCGTCACTTCCACCCGGTCGGAATCGGAAACACCCCATGCCGAGGCGGTGTCGGGGTGGATTTCCAGGAACGGTTCGGGCGCCCTTTTCCTGAGTCCGGGAATGTACCGGTACTGCCAGTGGGTATAGGCAAGCAGGTTCCCACCTGTGGTCAACACCAGCGGATCGGATTCTGCCACATCCGTCAAGTTCTGTTTCACCCTCGGCCGAATCGGGGACGGATCATACCCCATTTTTTTGAGGCGCCCTGAGAAAATTTCCACTTTCCCCGAAGGCGTGTTGAATCCGTTTTTTTCGTACTGCCGGTATGTCCTTTGTGCATATTCGTGAACGCCGCCTTGGGCAACGAGGCTTTCATAGGATACCCCCACATCAAATAAAAGTTCGTCGATGCCTTCTTTGCAGGTCCTCCATGGGAAATGCTCGCCGTACCCCATGGCGTGAGCCAGTTTCATCCAGATCATCTGATCGGGGAGACCGTACAGGGGTTCCGTAACGGCCTGTCTCAGGGTTATGTGGGGCAGGTTCAGATAAACATTAATCCGGTGTTCATCGCGCTCCAAAAATGTGCAGGCCGGCAGCACCACATCCGCATAATGGCTGTCGGGAGACGACACCACATCAACGACCAGGAGAAATTCCAGCTTTTTCAGGGCTTGTGCCGTGCGGTTGCTGTCGGGCCACTGAAGGGTGGGGTTTCCACCCGTGAGGGTCATCCCTTTAATGGGGTAGGGTTTTTCATCCAGAATGGCCTCGGGGATACAAAGGGCATGGCCTTCCCCCCGGGCCCCGCAGAACACGGGGAACCGCTCGGCGCCCAAAGCAGGGATTGTTGGTGAGGGCAGGGGTGCGGTGATATCCCTGATTTTCGGTTTTGGCGTGAACAAATCCCCGCCCGGAACGTCCAGATTTCCCGTAATGGCCTTCAAAACAGCTAGAAGCCGCGTGGTATTCACGCCGGATGGATGATGCTCCAGACCGTTTCCCGTAAAAATTCCGGCGGGCCTTGTCTTGGCATAGTCACGGGCCACTGCTCTGACCGTTCCAGGCGCCATACCCGTAAAATCCATTCCATTTTCCGGCGAAAAACGGGGTTTTGTAATTTCTCTCCTCAGTTCTTTGAATCCTTCCACCCACGTATCGGTAAATGCCCGGTCCCAAAGTTCTTCGCTCAAGATCACGTGAAGCATGTTCAAAGCCAGGATTTCATCGGTTCCCGGGCGAATGGCGAGATGCACATCCGCTCTTTGTGCCGTCTCGGTATTACGGGGATCGATCACCACCAGGCGCGTATTGGTTTTCTCGAAGCGCCTGATGATTTTAGGCGGAACCGGTTCATGGGAAACCAGGGGATTGGCCCCCCAGATGATAATGAATCGAGAATGGGCCATGTCCGGCTTGGTGATGCCCCCGAAGGTGAGTACCTCCCCCAGGGTTCGGGCGGCATTGCAGATGGAACCCACACTCATGAAATTGGGCGTGCCAAAAATATTGGCAAACCGCTTCATGTAAAACCGGATTTCCTGGTGCCCCACCCCTTCCCCATAATAGATGCTCAGGGCCTGAGGTCCCCATTTTTCCTTCAGTCCCTGCAGCCGGTCGGCGGTATAACCCAGGGCGTCATCCCACGTGGCCTCCATGAGTCGACCATTCTTACGAATCAGCGGGGTCTTAAGACGCCTGGGTGAATAAAAGTAATCAAGGCAGGATTTACCCTTGACGCATATCCAGCCCTTGTTGAAGGGATGGGCCGGATTGCCGCGGACATGGACAGGTTTTCCATCTTCCACGGTCACCAGAATACCGCATCCATGGTCGCACATCCTGCAAAGGGTAGGGATCTCTGTTTTCACTGCCATTACACCCCCGTGTCATTTGACTATTTCCAGATCTCGCGCATCTTGAGTTGTTTTCCATAGCCGAAAACATCATCCATTTTCAGATAGATGTTGTCGAATTGTGGAAGGTTTTTCACATGCCATCTGACAAAGCTGTGAAGGGACGTATCCGGTTTGTTGAACACACACACCCTGATGCAGTTGGCACAGTCGCCTCCGTTGCGGACCCAGAACCGGAAGCATTTTTCCGGATTGATATACCATTTGTAGATTCCATGATTGTTAGACAGGGTGAGACCCTCATCGGTGGGGTTTCCCGCGGAAATGGCGTTCCCCGGGCAGGCTTTGGCGCACTTGCCACAGACGTCGCACATTTGCCGAACACCGATCCGGATGGGCTTATCCGGAATCAGCTGGAGATTGGTGAACACCTTGCTGATTCTGACCCTCGGACCGAATCGGGGGGTAATTAAGAGACCGTTGCGCCCGATTTCTCCGAGGCCCGCATCAATGGCCAACGGAATACTCAAGGCGGTATCGTTCCCCGACGGAATGGCTTTGTAGCCTAAATCACGAAGAAAATGGGCCACGGATGACGCCACATGGGCCATCACGGAATACCCCCTCCCCGTAGCGGCGTTCTCTCCATAGGCGGGGGCTGTTTTCATGAGGGTATAATCCATCTCGTGCACCATGACAATGGCCGTTGTGCAATCCTCGGGGATGTCTTCTATGGTGCCGTGGGCAAGGTTCCTGGGATCAAAGCGATGGGAGTAGATCCAATCCGGATTCAGCTTGCAGATACCGACCTCGGATGCCCCCAGATATGACGCAGCGGTTTTCACAATGCGGGTCGTTTCTTCGGGGTCTGACGTTTTCCACGTCTGCCCTTCGGGGATGCGGTCTCTTTGGGCAATTTGGGACTGATCGGGAAACCATTCGTAGAGGCCTTCATTTCCGACGATGTTGCCGAATCCCCGCCACCGCTCCAGGTGCCATGCCCCCATGGCAAAGGCCCAGTCCAGAAGCGTGTAGCCTTCATCATCTTTGAAGCGGCGCACCCCGTAATGCTTTTTGCCCATTTCCAGGATTTCGGGGCTGGACTTTTCAGGGTCCCTGGGCCTGTTGAACATGGTGTTTCTCTGATCAAATCGTGCCGCATCACCCGACCCTATTTTGCGCTCGTATTCCGGCATTGGCATATTCTCTTTTAGATTTTTTGATGATTCTCGCTTCTCTACTGTCCATTTTGATCATGGGCATCGCGTTTCATGATTGACATTAACAGATTATGCAATCCACTTCAAAACGAAAGCGCCATGAGGCAAAATCGGCGGCAAAGAATTTTACACATAATTGTTGACAGTACCAGAAAATGAAATACGATGAAGAAAAACCCTGAGAAACATTCAAAACCTGAGGAAGGAGGAAGACGCCGGAAATGAGGCTTCGTGTGATACTTCTGGTCTTGAGTCTGCTGGCCTTTTTTTCGGCGGCTGTTGCGGGTTATGAATACTACGCGTTTTACAAAAAAATGGCCGCGGAATAGCCAAAGGCGGCGGAGCCGCAACCCAAAAAGTCTCACGCAGGCGCCAAGCCGAAAAGCTCTAGAAACGGTTTTTTCGAATTTATTGGCGCCTTTGCGGCTTTGCGTGATATAAACTTTTCCAGGGTCTAAAGTTGAAACACTGAAATCCCCCTGTAATCATGAGAATCCCGTTTCAATGCTCCGCTTTTTCTTTGTTTTGAAAAGGTTCCAGGAAATAAGTCACCAAGGAGATTGCCATGAAAAAAAACGACCTGACTCAGTTTAAACACATCGGTCCGTCACGCATGAAATTGCTCAACAAGCATGGGATCACCACCATCAAGCAACTTGATGAAACGCCGGTGGAAAAACTGATGGAGATCGAATCCATCGGCGAACATTATGCAAAGCAAATCAAGGATGCCGTGACTGAATATTATGGGACAATGCCTGAACAGTTTTCTGAAAAGGCCACGCCTGGCGATGAAAAAGGGATCGTTGGCATCAATGGGAATTTGAGCAAACGAGTAAAAGTACTGAATAAGCGTTTAAAGAAGGCCAGGGAAAGTTTAAAGCCTTTGGGAAAAAAGAAATATCTGGAACCCTATATTGAATTGAAAATCAAATCCAACAAACTCAAATCCCGTCTTAAGGATCTGGATCAAATAGCGGGCAACCTTTCAAAAGAGGTTAAGGAAGATATTATCAGGAATGCCGACGCGCTGAGTGGCATGTTGAAAAGTAAAGGGAAAAAGCCAAAAAAGAAGAACTATGAAAAAATAATCCAGGAAATCAAGGCTTTTTCCAAAAAGCTCCGGGAGACGTTTTCCTAAATTAAAGCATTTATTCGGGGTTTCGGGTTTCAGGGGTAAAAAAGTGTTGGCGACGAAGCACTATCATGAAAAAGATACTGTTGCTGGGCGATATTCATGCAAATTATCCGGCCTTTAAGGCTGTTGTACAACAGTTCCGTCCGGATCGGTTCGATTTCATCATCAATACCGGTGATTTTACGGTTTACAGCACATTTCCCAATGAGACGATCAAATGGTTTCGTCAAAGAAAAAAAGTCATCTGCATCCTTGGCAATACGGACCGGCGAATCTTAAGGATCTTAAAGGGCAAAAAGCTAAGAAGACCCAAAAAAAAGGAAAAACGGGTCATGTACTTCTGGACGTCTGAAAAGCTGCTTCCTGATAACATAGAATATTTGAAGTCCTTGCCGAAGCAAGCGGATTTGAGTTTAGGTGCGATTCAAATCGGCGTCTTTCATGGAACCTTCGATGATGCGGATGAAGCCCTATTTCCGGATGCTCCCGATGGCCGTTTTATTGAACTGGCAAGCGACTCACCGTATCACATTCACATTATGGGACATTCTCATGTGCCGTATCATAAAATTGTTGACGGGGTTCATTTCATCAATCCGGGGAGTGTGGGGCGGATGTTTGACGGAGATCCACGGGCTTCTTTTGCAATCCTTGAGGTATCTTCAGAGAAAATAAGCGTTAAGCATTTTCGCATCCCCTATCGGGTAGAAGAGGTTGTCAAAAGCCTGAAAGATAATCACCTGCCGGATATTTATTCAGAAATGTTTCAAACAGGACAGAAATTAAATTGATTGGAGATGCCATGAAACCTGACGGACAAAAAAAGAATAAGAAAAAGGATTCACAAAGGAAAGTGGCAAATTCGACAGCGCAGATCAGAGGTGTTGTAAGAAAAGTCGAATCGAAAATCAAATCCAGCACTCCTGACAAAAGGATTCGAAAAATCCTCAAAGTATTAAATAAGAAGGATAAAGAAGAAATCGTCCAGGCGGTACTGGAGAAATACTACAATTCAGAAGAGTTGAAACCCTACCAGGCGGAACTGATAAAGCTGCAGCGCCATCTGGAGAAGACCAAAAAGAAGATGGTTATTTTGTTTGACGGCCGGGATGCCTCCGGCAAAGGCGGTACAATCCGGCGGATTACCCGGTATATGAATGAAAAGAGGTATCGTGTGGTTGCTTTGGGCAAACCGAGTGACCACCAGAAAACAGAGCTCCATATTAAACGATATGTCGAACAGTTCCCCCATGCCGGCGAGATCGTTTTGTTTGACAGAAGCTGGTACAATCGCGCCATGGTTGAACCGGTAATGGGATTTTGTACTGCCGCCCAATACAGGCGATTCATGAAAAAAGTCGTAACCTACGAAAATAATTTCATTGAAGATGGCGGCCGGACCATCCTCCTAAAACTCTATTTTTCGGTGACCAAAAAAGAACAGGCCAGACGCTTCAAAAGAAGAAAGAAGGATCCGTTAAGGCAGTGGAAGCTTTCCGAAGTGGATTTGCAGGCCCAGGAAGTATGGGACGATTTTACCGAGAAGAAATATATCCTGTTGAAAAAGACGCATACTAAAAAAGCGCCGTGGTACATCATCCGATCCGACGATAAGCATCTGGCCCGACGCGAAACCATGAAGGTGATCCTCAATTCCGTTCGCTACAAAGGCAGAAGCCGCAAACTGAATTTTGCCACGGATCCGGATATTGTGGTTCCGGGAAACAAGGAATTAAAATTAATGGTAAAACAGGTAAAAAAATATGGTAAATCTCTGGCATGATGCCGGCACCCCCGGACCGATAATGCTCTCTCATATGGTCCGCTAAACCCGAACCCTGATCAACTGGAAAATACCAAATCCCAAACAACAAACCATATCCAATTACCAGTATGGGGGGAAAATGTCAAAAAAAAGTAAAATGAAATCCAAAGGGTCAAAAACGAAAGACACTAATCAAATTCCCATTGAAAAAGATGTTTCAAGCAATGAAATAGATGAAAAGGTCAAGAAGAAACCCAAAAAGCCTAAGAAGAAGTTATCCGAACACACGGCCTTTAAAAACAAAGACAAGGGAAAAAAGAAGAATCGCGAGTCCATTTGGGTCAAAAAATTCACCCTTGAATACGAAGAGGAGTTGCATAAGCTGCAAATCGAGCTTTTGAAATGGCAAAAGCATGTCATTGCCAACGAACAGCGTGTATTGATGCTATTTGAAGGTCGGGATGCCGCCGGTAAGGGTGGGACCATAAAAAGGATTATTGAGCATTTGAATCCAAGGGGTGCTCGGGTTGTGGCACTTCTGAAACCCAGCGACAGGGAAAAGACGCAGTGGTATTTTCAGAGATATATTCAACAACTCCCATCCGGGGGGGAGATTGTGCTTTTTGATCGCAGCTGGTACAATCGCGCCATGGTTGAACCGACCATGGGTTTCTGCACCGATGAAGAGAATAAGCGCTTTTTGAAAGACACACCCATGCTGGAGTCAATGCTGGTAAAGAACGGAATTACCTTGTTTAAGTTCTTTTTCTCTGTTTCAAAAGAGGAACAGCTTCGCCGGTTTATATCTAGAGAAACCGACCCTCTGAAACAATACAAGATCTCTCCGGTTGATAGAGAGGCGCAACAAATGTGGGATGATTATACGGTTAGAAAATTCCAGATGCTCAATGAAACGAACCGATCCATTTCTGCATGGACCATCATCCGTTCCGACAACAAAAAGAAGGCAAGACTCAACTGCATCAAACATATTCTGTCCAGAGTCGAGTATAACGGCAAGATCCCCGCAGAGGAACTCAGTATTGATCCCGAGGTCGTGGTATCGGGCATCAATGAAATCAGATTCATGGAAGATCATTTAATGACGGGAGTGGAATTACCGGGATAATTCATGTTAATGAGCACGGTTTGGATATTTAGGTCAATTTGATTTTAAAGTGAGTAGAAATGAGGAGGGCACTATGCCGATTCAAGTTATCATTAAACGCAAATGGGAGACGGATAAGCCCGAAGCACTGTTCCCGCTTCTCACTGAACTCCGTTCTCTTGCGGAAAAACAACCCGGCTATATTTCCGGCGAGACATTGAGAAGCCTTGATGATCCCGACAAATACCTGGTTTTTAGTAAATGGGAAACGGTTGACGATTGGAAGAACTGGTTACAAAGTAAAGAAAGAAGAGACATTCAGGGGGAAGTGGATTCTCTGATCGGAGAAAGAACCTTTTACGAACTTTTTGAACCCGTGAGCCATTGACGGACGGTCATATTTCCGGCATCGGTAAAAAAGGGCAACCTGGCGCATTGCCCCAGGTTGCCCTTTGATTTCATGCTTTTCGGCATAACCGCTATTTCTTTTTACCGCCCTTTTTTCCTTTTTTTTTGGCTTTCTTTTTATCTTTTTTCTTACCCTTTTCTTTTTTCTCTTTCTTTTTATCCTTTTTCTCAGCCTTATCTTTCTTTTTATCTTTCTTTTTATCCTTTTTCTTAGCCTTATCTTTTTTATCTTTCTTTTTATCTTTTTTCTTGGCCTTATCTTTCTTTTCTTCCTTTTCGGCCTTCTTATTTTCCTTTGGTAACTTTATTTCGGTTTCCTCAGTTTTCTTCTGTTCCTCTTTCTTTTCCGCCTCTTTTGCTTCTGCCATGGTGCCCTCCCCCTTTTTCTTGGTTTGCCGGTGCATTCATTGAACCGGTGCATTAATAATCATGAAGTATGCTTCTTGGGAAACTCAAAGAATTTCAATTTTCCGCAATGTTCACTAATTTTTGTCCAAGATGAGATACCTAACACCACGCAAAATACGCCGCAGGTTGGGATATTGCCCACAGGCTGATCACCGACGTAATTGGCCAACCCATTTATAGTCGGGTTATGGCCGACGACCATGGCCTTATTCACGGAATCATCAATTTGTTTAACGATGTGAGTTAAGGCATTTTTGCTAAGCTCATAAAGGGCTGCACTATAACGAATATCTTTAAGAGGGTAATTGATTGCCGCGGCAATAATCCGTGCGGTCATGGCCGCTCTGTTTGCCGGGCTGGATATGATGAGGCCTGGTGCCACCTTTAATTTTTTGAGAACTTTGCCCATGAAAGGAGCGTTTTTATGCCCTCGTTTGTTCAGGGGTCTTTCAAAATCATCCAAATCAGAATATTTCCAGCTTGATTTGGCATGTCTCACCAGATAAAGGGTTTTCATGGGTATTCAATAAACCTTTTTCAGTAAATTTTTCCGAGGATAGATGAGTGAGCTTTTGTTCTTACCGATAAACCCAATTTTTAAGAAATATTATATTATTTCAGAAGGTTTATGCAACAGTTTTTTATTGTCTGCCACCCGGCCGCACTTTTTGCATACGAATGTTGGTTTTCTTACGATATCCACAAATTTCTCAAATTTCTCAGTGATATCCTCTTCCTTCCATTTGCAGAGCCGCTTCACCTTTTTATCTTTCTTAGCCATTTTGTCCTCCCTTAAAATTAACTTTCACCCATCAGGATTGAAAATACTTTGCAGCCCGGTTTGTGCATCCGTGAGCCGAAGACTTAAATCAAGACCAATTTGTATAAGGATTTCTTATCAGGTTGGAATTGAAATATCGGGTGTCTCCGGTTACCTCATCCCCTACCCAATCGGGCTTATGGAACGCTTGATCTTCGCTCTCCAACTCCAGTTCAGCAACGATTAAACCCTCGTTTTCCCCAAAGAATTCATCAACTTCCCAAACAAATCCGCCTTCCCGCACCCTATAACGCCTCTTTTCAATCAACGGTTTCTCACAGATTTCCAGCAGTTCAGCAGCGTCCTTATAGGGAACCTCATATTCAAATTCCAAGCGAGATGCTCCAACCGCTATTCCCTTTATGGTTAGGTAGGCTTTGTCTTCAATAATGCGCACCCGCACATTTCTTTCTTTTGCGCTGTTTAAATAGCCCTGCCGGATCATCGCCCCCTTTGCTTCGCGCCAGGTGACGCCTTTGACCAAAAACTTTCTTTCGATTTCCTTGCCCATGGATTCTCACTTTATGTATTTTTGGATCTTCCTTACTTCCGTCTCTCAGAAGGTTGTATGGTTTCTTGAAATTTGTCCCACAGGATTTGATATGATTTTGAAGCCACAGACCCTGGTGAAAACTCTCCAACCGGCGCACGGTGGATCCCCATTTTCTCGATCTCGGCCAAATAAGGGATAAAGCACGGCAAAACACCGTCATACGCTTTTGAAACAGTGGCGATGATTTCACGGTGCATTTTTTTTCGTCGATCTACCATGGAAAAAAAGGTGTAAATATTGCCGGTATCATAGTTGTTCTTATTGCAAAAAGAGAGCAATTGCCGATAGGTTCGTACAGACAGTGTCGTCGGAATTATTGGCACCAGTACGGTGTCAACGGCGTTTAGAATGTTCTCGCCCAGAATGCTGATAGAAACCGGACAGTCCAGGAAAACAAAGTCGTATTCAGCTTTAAAAGGGCTTAGAATCTTCCTGAGTCGTTTTTTGGAACGCTTCAATTTGTCAAAGGTAACGTCTAAATGGCGCAGTGAAAAATCTGCCGGAAGCAGATCCAGATTTTCATAATCCGTACCTTTAATACTCCTGTTAACCTGTTTGCCGCCTTTAACAAATCCTTTTGCGCCGGATTTCAATTTGGGTTTTACGCGAAAATAGTAGGTTGCGGAACTTTGCGGATCCAAATCGCATATGAGCGTTTTCGCGCCTGTTCGCGCTGCCAGATAAGACAGGTTTACCGCCGTGGCAGTCTTACCCACCCCGCCTTTGTTACTGTAAATTGCCAGTGTTGTCATCAAACTACCTCTTATGCCGTTTAAGCGAACAGTTCTCGAAATAGCCCTCGATTTGCAGGCGAAGCAAAGTCGGTGAAGGTTTTGGCAAATGCGTCTTTAACATTCTGCTGTTCCTTTTCCAAGGTGCCGATTAAACTGCCAACGGCCACAAGGGCTTTTTTTGACTGTGGATGGGATATAGGCAATTCTTCAATAACGTTCAGGAGATATTCTCTCTGAACAGAGAGATCGTTAAAGTCCCCCAAATTTCCCTGTAATTTTTTCAATTGATGAATCAAGATTTTAATTTTCTTGCGGGGAAACAAACTGGAGAAGAACTCGATCAAGTACCGCAGTTTCTTACAATGAATTCTGAGAACGTGCAGAGCCTCATCTTCAGTATTTTCTATTATTTGGCTGCCAATCTTCACAACATTCCGGTACTTTTTATAGATTCGGTCGCGCGCCAGATCAATTACGGGGCGCTTCGCATTGGATGCATTGTCTGAATCCCTTTCCGGCTTTTTCAAAAAAGCCTCCCAATCTTTCAAAATCTTTGCATATTTTTTACCCTGTAAACCGCCTATGAACTTCAGAAAGGCCTTTGATCTTTTTTTCCGTAAATGGTCAAATAAAGGTTCTATGTCATTTCGTAAAATCGGGGGAAGCATACTTTTGTATTTTTCTTCATATAACAGGTAGACGTCCAGGTCTCGCAGCTCGTTGGAGAGTTTTCCCACAAAAGCAAAATCTTTCCTGAATCGATCAGTTATTTTGGTTGGAAACACATATCTAATTTGGCCCAAGGCGGAGCGGGTCCTGCGAATGGCCACCCGGAAATCATGTAAGAATTCCGTATCCAGGTCTTTTTTAATATTGGCTTCGTTGATCCGCATAACCTGCACCAAAAAACGCAATAAGACTTTTGCGGCTTTATCAGAGAGCATGTCAGGGTCGAATTGAAGGTCAACGCTTGAGGTATAACTGCCCGGCTTCCTGCCCGCGACCGCCAATGCATTAAAGTATAAATCGTCTGCTTTACTCAACGTAAACTCAGCGGCTTCGATTCGTTTGGCCAGATCATACGCGTATTTAGGGTATCCTCTAATGGGCTTCAGCCCTAAATGCGTTGTCAGGACCGGGGCATTCTTTTTACTGGATATTCGAAATTCTTCGTAGGTCAAACGGGCCACTGTTTTTTTATCCGCATTTAGAATGCGATAGGGGATCGATAGGGATTTCAACGCAACAAGATCAATAAGCGCGCGCATTTTTATAACGGGTGCCAAAAGGCGCTTTAATTCACCTTCTGGAAAGTCCCATATGAAAACAGGAAAAGTGCTGATTTCGGCGCTAAGCATCATCTCGTTTTTTTTCAATTTGCGCAAAAAAAGCCTGTTTCCGCATTCATATAAAAAGAGTGACTTGTTAAATAGACGCCAATCAAAGGTATCGTAAATGGTCAAGCGCTCGGAAACGGCAGGCTCTTTTTTGATGGTATAGTGATCGGCCATTTCTTTGATTAAATTTTGTTTATTGTAGCCGTCCGGCAATGTGTATTTTCGATTAACGAGCATAAGTGATTCTCTAAATGGTTTGAAGCTTCACAGTAGATCAATTCAAGGGTTAGATCAAGATAAACGTGGGTCTCTGGAACTCGAGGTAAAAGGGATTTAAGGGTGTTTCCCTAAGGATTCAAGACCTCTCCCATTTTCTCTATGCCCGTCACTGGGAAAAGGTGTCTTATCACCTCACCTCATCTTTTGTGTAAGAAAGTTTCCTACAGTAAAATCAGAAATCTCCCGATTTACAATCCATTTTCACTTCTGTAGCATTAATTTGTAGTCTCTGACAAATGCGGGTCTTTAAGGCGGGTGTTGAATTCTACCGAGACGAATTCAGTTCACAAAAGACTGCTTTCTAAGTTCTGTTTTTCAGAACTTTTTCATTGACATGCCGAACCCCATCGTGTAACGAATTTATATGCATGTCATCGCCCGTAAAACACTGCTTGATTTTGGGCTGAAATACCCTGACGCCGGAATGCCTGTTGACAGATGGTGGGCCATATGCAGAAAAAATACTTATACCAGTTTCTCCGATTTGAAAAAGACATTCGGCACAGCCGACATAGTAAATAAATGTATTATTTTTAATATCGGAGGCGGAAAATATAGATTGGTTGTCAGGGTCAATTTTGTGGCCCAGAGAATGTGGATTAAGTATTTGTTAACCCACAAAGAATATGACAAACTAGAACTGAAGGAGGACCCAAAATGCCGGCCGTAGATCTAATGACTTCCAAAGATCTCTATCCTCTGAAGGTTATCGGAAATAAAAACGAATACGAGAAGGCGCTCAAGTCAATGGAGGTCGTCTTTGATGAAGAGACAGGCCCTCTGGCGGATTATGCGGAAACGCTCACGGTCCTGATTGCACATTATGAGGAAGAGAATTTTCCGGTGAAAAAGGGACAAGGCGTGGAAGTTCTTAAGTTCCTCATGGAACAGAATAATCTCAAGCAAAAAGACTTGGTCGGGGTGCTTGGTGGAAAATCTTCCGTTTCGGAGATACTCAATGGGAAAAGATCAATGAATCTTCAACACATCAGGGCTTTGGCTGATAGATTCCATGTTGAGCCGGCAACCTTTGTTTAGCCGCATACCCAGTCCGGCGGAGATCTGTTCACCCGTAAACCCTTCATCGCAAACACCCTTCATCACCCCCATGATCAGGCAGAGGCTTCCAGCCGGCCAATTGAAATACTTCTTTCATTTTGAACTCATCCGTAATGACAATGTAACTATTGCTTGAATGTAAATGGATTCGAGCGTATGCTCCCGTTTGACACCGCCTCCCCTGACTTCATCTGATAGGATAATTGAATGAAATCTGAAAAAATAACCCTCTCCCAGCTTGAATCGTTTTTATTCAAAGCAGCCGATATTTTACGCGGCAAAATGGACGCCTCGGAGTTCAAGGAATTTATTTTCGGGATGCTCTTTATAAAACGCCTGTCCGATGAATTCGACCGCCAGAGGGAGAAGCTTCGTAAAAAAGACTTTGGCCACCTTAGAGACCCCAAGCTTCTAAGGGAGCTGCTTGAAGACAAAACTTCCTATGGTGAAACCTTTTTCGTCCCCATCCGCGCCCGCTGGCAGGCGTCATGGATCGATGAAAACGGCGACGAAGTCCCACCGCTCAAGCATCTGAAGCACGACATCGGCAATATGCTCAACAAAGCCATCGCCGCCGTGGAAGACGAAAACGATGCCTTGGCCGGAGTGCTGAAAAACAACATCGATTTCAATGCCGTCAAAGGCAAGACCAAGATTCCCGACCAGAAGTGGAAGGACCTGCTCGACCACTTCAACCAGCCCCAGTTTATCCTGGTAAACGACAACTTCGAGTTCCCCGATCTGCTGGGCGCGGCCTATGAATACCTGATCAAGTTCTTTGCCGACAGCGCGGGCAAGAAAGGCGGTGAATTCTACACCCCCACCGAGGTGGTCCGGCTGCTGGTGCAGATCACCAAGCCCGAAGCGGGTAATGAAATCTACGACCCCACCGCCGGTTCGGGCGGCTTTCTCATTCAGTCCCACCAGTACGTGGAGGAGCAGGGACAGGATTCTAACGATCTGGCCCTTTACGGGCAGGACTCCAACGGTACGGTCTGGTCCATCTGTAATATGAACATGATCCTCCACAACATCACCCGTTTTACCATTGAAAACGGGGACACCCTGGAGGATCCCCTGATTCTGGAAAACGGACAAATCCGAAAGTTCGACCGGGTTCTGGCCAATCCGCCGTTCTCCCAGAACTACAGTCGAGCCACGCTGAAATTTCCCCATCGCTTTCGTGAATGGTGCCCCGAGACCGGCAAGAAGGCCGATCTCATGTTCGTCCAGCACATGCTGGCCAGCCTCAAATCCGATGGTCACATGGCCACCATTATGCCCCACGGTGTGCTCTTTCGGGGCGGCAAGGAAAAGCTCATTCGCGAGATTTTCATCAACGACGATGTGATCGAGGCCATCATCAGCCTGCCGCCCGGGCTTTTTTACGGCACCGGCATTCCCGCCTGCGTGATTGTGGCCAACAAGAACAAGCCCGACGCCCTGCACGACAAAGTGCTGTTCATCAACGCCGACCGCGAATACGCCGAAGGCAAGGCCCAAAACAAGCTGCGCCCTGAAGATATCGAGAAAATTGATTTCGTCTTTACCCACAAACGGGAGATTCCCAAGTACAGCCGCCTGGTGGACAAGACCGAGATCGTCGAGACCCACGATTACAACCTCAACATCCGCCGCTATGTGGACAACACGCCTGATCCGGAGCCGGAGGATGTGCAGGCCCACCTCATCGGCGGCGTGCCCGAGGCTGAGGTTGTCGCTCGACAAGCCGACTTTGCCAAATTCAATATCCAATCCGTCACCCTGTTTCAAAGCGAACGTCCGGGGTATCTCTCTTTCGTTCCGGAGATCGACGCCAAACCCACCATCAAAGCGACCTTGGAAACCGATCCGGCCCTCAACCAAACCCTTGCCGCCCACCAAGAGACCCTGGCGGCATGGTGGTCCATTGCCCGGGATGATTTTGGGCAACTGCGCCATGCCCGGAACGGCGGCAGGAAAATGCCCGATGTCCGCCACGAACTGCTGACCACCTTAAAGGATAAGCTCATTCCCTTGTCCGTATTGGACGAATTTCAAAGCGCCGGGATCTTTGTCAACTGGTGGCAGCAAATCCGCTACGATTTGAAAACCATCACCTCCACCGGCTGGCATCACAGCCTGATTCCTGACGATTATCTAATTGCCGCCTTTTTCCATGCTGAGGCCGATGCCATCGATGCTTTGCAGTCTCAAATCAGCGAGGCCCAAAGCGAACTGGCCGAAGCCGTGGAAACCGCCCGGGAAGTCGCCGGCTTTGAGCCGGAAGAAGACCAGGAAATCACCACCGCCGTCATCAAGAAGGCTCTCAAGGAACTCATCGACGACCTCAAGGAGAGCGCTGGCGCCTCGGCCCGCAAGGAGCTAAAAAACCTCCAGGGCCAGGACAGGGCAATCAAGACCATCGAAAATCGCATCAAGGATGCCAAGGCCGACCTCAAAACAAAAACCGACGAACTGACGCTCAAACTCCAACTCAAACGCCTCGGTGGCGACGAGTTCAAGGCCGAAAGCCGTGAGCTGATCCGGCAAGTGGACACCCAACTGGCCGATCTCGACCCCGGCAAAAAGACCGACAAGCGAAAAATCGCCGCCCTGAACAAGGACAAAGCCGCTCTAACCGCGCGCCTGGCCAAAACTGACGCCATTCTCGCGGCCATCGGTGGTCAACTCACCGAGGCCGAGGCCCGAGAGCTCATCCTGAAAAAGATTTACGATCTGGTGACCAACGAACTCAGGCGCTACCTCAATACCGAAAAACGGCGCCTCATCGCTACGGTGGAAAAGCTCTGGGATAAATACGCCATCTCCAGCCGCGAACTGGAACGTAAGCGGGCTGAAACCCTGAAGACACTGGACGGGTTTTTGAAAGGATTGGGGTATTTGGGATGAACGATGTCGAAGGATGGGATCAAGTACATTTTGGCAGTTTATTGTCCTTAATCCGAAACGGGTACTCCGGGCAACAAGTTGGACGAGTCACCAGTTTTCCAGTTTCAAGAATTGAGACGATTTCTAATGGCGTTGTTGATCTCGAAAAAGTAGGGTTCGTTGATTCAATTCCGAATTCTTATTTGCTAAAAGATGGCGACATCTTATTTAGCAATATAAATAGTCTAAAGCACATCGGAAAAACCGCTCAAGTAAAGGCTGGTATTTTTCTATTTCATGGTATGAATCTACTGGTCTTCCGTGCTGTGGATGATGTAGACGCACAATTCCTATATTACAAATTAACGAGCACCAAACCTTGGTTTGAAAAAATGGCAACTCAAGCCATAAATCAAGCGTCAATTAATCAGACAACTCTTAAGGAACTGGTGCTTGACATCCCAATATTCAAACCCGAACAATCCAAAATCGCCGAAATCCTATCGACGGTGGATCGGGCCATTGAACAGAGCGAGGCGCTGATTGCCAAGCAGCAGCGCATCAAGACCGGCCTGATGCAGGACCTCCTCACCCGCAGCATCGACGAACACGGCAACCTCCGTTCCGAACAAACCCATCAATTTAAAGACTCGCCGCTGGGACGGATTCCGGTGGAGTGGGAGGTGAAAGCATTGAGCGATCTGGTTGATGAAGATATAACCTATGGAATCGTTCAGGCAGGACCACACATTGAGAACGGTGTCCCATATATAAGAACAGGTGACATGGCCGGTGATGCTATTGGCCTCAAGAATTTACTCAGGACTTCGAAACAAATCGCAGAATCTTACAAGCGTTCGACAGTCCATTATGGCGACATCGTGTTTGCTCTCCGTGCGACTGTTGGGAAAGTCCTTCCGGTTACAGAAGAGCTTGATGGGGCGAATCTAACGCAAGGAACAGCTAAGATTTCGGCAAAGGAATCCATTGACTCTAAATTTCTCTTGTGGGCTATGCGCTCATCTAAAGTGCAGAGTGAAATTAGAATAGATCTGAAGGGCACTACCTTCATGGAAATCACGCTCGGGAATCTTCGAAGAATTACATTAGCGTTCCCAAAAAAAGAATCCGAGCAAACTGTAATCGGCGAAAAATTTGAAAAACACGATTGCTTACGAAGATGCTATGAAAGACACGCGGGCAAACTCCGCTCCCTCAAAACAGCCCTCATGCAAGACCTGCTCACCGGCAAGGTGCGCGTCACCCCGCTGCTTGAAAACAGGAGGGATCTGCGTGATGAGCGATAAATTGCGAAAGCAACCCGAACCAGCCGAATTCCTCCTCTACCAGACCGAGGACGGTCAAACACGGTTGGAAGTAGCCTTTCGCGGTGAGACCTGCTGGCTTTCCCTCAATCAACTGGCTGAGTTGTTTCAACGGGATAAGTCGGTCATCTCCCGGCATATTAAAAATCTTTTTGACGAAGGCGAACTGGTGAGGGGATCAGTTGTTGCAAATTTTGCAACAACTGCCGCTGATGGTAAAAGCTATCAGGTCGATTATTTCAATCTCGATGTAATCATTTCCGTCGGTTACCGGGTCAAGTCCCATCGGGGCACCCAGTTTCGTATCTGGGCCACCCAGAGACTGCGGGAGTTTATCGTCAAGGGGTTTACCATGGATGACGACCGGCTGAAGCAAGCCGGCGGCGGGAACTATTTCGATGAACTACTGGCGCGCATCCGGGACATTCGTTCCGCGGAAAAGGTGTTCTGGCGTAAGGTGCTGGATATTTATGCCACCAGTATCGACTATGATCCTCGGGCGGATGCCTCCCAGCGTTTCTTCGCAACCGTGCAAAACAAGATGCATTGGGCCGCCCATGCCCAGACGGCGGCGGAAGTCGTGTATCAACGCGCGAATGCCGAGCAAGAAAACATGGGGCTCACGAATTGGGTGGGAAGCCGACCGAGCAAAAGCGAAGCGGTGATCGCCAAGAATTATTTGATACCGGAAGAACTCGACACCCTCAATCGCATCGTCACCGCCTACCTGGAATTTGCCGAGCTTCAGGCCCTCGACCGAAAACCGATGTATATGGAAGACTGGATCGCCAAGCTCGATGATTTTCTCAAATTGAGCGGACGGGAGCTGCTCACCCATGCGGGTATGATTTCACATGAAGAGGCCGTAGAACGGGCACAGATCGAATATGAAAAACACCGTGCCCTTCGAATCAACCGGCCCTCACCCGTGGAAAAGCACTTTGAGCACGCCGTGAAAAAACTACCCAAACCGGGAAAGGTCGCACGCGAAGACGCGAAGAATGCGAAGCGAAAGAAAAAGGCATGAACGGTGCATCTGAACCCAATCGGGAATGCATGTTCGGGGAAATTGTGGACCAAAAAATGGTATCAAACCATGCGGGCAACATGGTTCAAACAAGTTGGGACGAAATCCCATTTCATTATGACGGAATCGATATTGATGAATTTACCGTCATGCCCAATCACATTCACGGCATCATTGTTATCGTTGCCGTAGGGGCAACCCCCTGTGGTTGCCCTGATGTATCAGGGCAGGCACAGGGGTCCGGGCAGGCACAGGGGCCTGCCCCTACGGGGGATACCGGGAATACGTTGTCATTGGGTGATATGGTGCATCGATTTAAAACCATGACCACCAAACGATATGCCGATGGTATGAAACAATCGGGTTGGCCATCATTTCCCGGTAAATTATGGCAACGCAATTATTGGGAACACATTGTTCGCAATGAAATGGAATCGGGCCGAATTCGGGAATACATCCACGCCAATCCAATTGAATGGGGATCTGATCGTCTGAATTTTGGCGGGGGTAAAACGGCGCGTCCAGCCATAATTCGTGAACCTGTCTATGGCTACACCACGGAAAGGTGGATCGTATGACCCAAACCAATACACCGCAGCACATCAAACTTGACGAACGCAACCACGTCGAAAAACCCCTTCTCGATCAGCTCGCGGGACTCGGTTGGGAAATCATCGACCTGGACAACAAACAGCATCCCTGCGCGACTTATCGTGACACATTTACCGAGGTGGTGATGCTGCCGGTGCTGCGCGAGCAGCTCAAGGTCATCAACGACTGGCTGGAAGATGATCAGGTGGAAGATGTGGTCAAGCAGCTTACTGCCGCCTTTCCCGGCACCGGACTTATCGAGAATAACCGCCATGTCTTGAACTTGCTGCTTGAAAACACCAGCATCAGCGAAAACCGAAAAACGGGCGAAAAGAGCCCCACGGTGCGCTTTATTGATTTCAAACACCGGGATAACAACCGCTTTGTTGCGGTCTGTCAGTTCAAAGTGCGCATCCTGGGCACCGAACACCATATCATCCCGGATATCGTACTTTTCTTAAACGGCCTACCGGTTGTGGTAATCGAGTGCAAATCTCCCAAGGTCAAAGAACCCACGGTCGAAGCCATCGACCAGATGCTCCGTTACAGCGAGCAACGAGGGGCCAAAGGCGAAGGCAGCGGGCCGCTGTTTTATTACAACCAGTTCGTTGTTGCCACCTGTCGCCAGGAGGCCAAGTTCGGCACCATCACCACCCACAGCGAGCGGCAGTTCTTCCGCTGGGCAGATCCCTATCCGTGGACCGTTGAGGATCTGGAACACGGCGCCGGTGGACCCAACGACCAACAGCGCCTGGTGGCCGGCATGCTCGACCGCGACAACCTGCTCGATTTGATCCGCACCTTTACCCTGTTTTCCACCAACGATAAAGGCGAGACCATCAAGATCGTGGGCCGCTATCAGCAGTTTCGCGCCGTTAAGCTGGCAGTAAAGCGATTGCTTGAGGGCCGCAACCCGCGCGAGCGTAGTGGCATCATCTGGCACACCCAGGGATCGGGGAAGTCGCTGACCATGATGTTCATGGTGCGGGAGATGTATCGCCATTCGACATTGTCCAAATGGAAAGTGGTCTTTGTCACCGACCGAACCCAATTGGAGCAGCAGCTTTCGGAAACCAGTCAGAGTATCGGCTTTTCCGTGAAAGTGGCCGACAGCATCCGTACACTGAAAGAACTCTTGCGCTCGGATTCTTCGGATCTGGTGATGGCCATGATCCACAAATTCCGAGAGACGGACTTGACGCAGACCTTTCCGGAGTTAAATGCCAGCCCCCATATCCTGGTGATGACTGACGAGGCCCACCGTTCCCAGTACGCCATGCTGGGGGCCAATCTGGATAAAGGGATACCTAATGCGGCCCGCATCGGCTACACCGGTACTCCCATCGACAAGACCGAGCGGGTCTTTGGCGATTATATCGACAAATACACCATGCGCCAATCCATCGAGGACGGCGTGACCCTGGAAATTGTCTATGAAGGCCGCACCCACAACGCCGAAGTGGCCGATCAGACAGGAATGGATACCGCCTTTGCCGATGTGTTCAGCGAATACAACCTGCAAGAGCGCCTGGAGATCCTCGGTTACGGATCCCGTGATGCTTATCTCGAAGCCAAATCCACCATTGAGGCCAAGGCCGGGGATATGGTGAAACACTACCTGACCCACGTCTTCCCCAACGGTTACAAGGCCCAGGTGGTGGCCGTCTCACGGGAAGCGGCCGTGCGGTACAAAACCTATCTCGATGCGGCACTGTTGGATGCCATAACCGCCCTTGAAAAAGACAATCCGAACAGCATCGATCTGGACCGGCTTAAAAAGATGCAAACCGATGTGATCATCTCCGGCGGACATAACGACCTGCCGCACCTCAAAGCGCATGCGGACAAGTCAAAACATGAAACGAGCATCAAGAGCTTCAAGCTTCCTTTTGACGGCGAAGATGAGGGGGTCACCGGCGACATGGGCATCGTCATCGTCCGGGACATGCTGCTCACCGGTTTCGATGCTCCGGTGGAGCAAGTGATGTATCTCGACAAGGTGATCGTTGCCCACAATCTGCTCCAAGCCATCGCCCGGGTGAACCGGATTGGCGGCGAGGGAAAGGACAAGGGGTTTGTGGTCGATTACGTCGGCATCGGCCATCACCTGAAAAAGGCCATTGAAATCTCCGACGAGCGCGAACAAAAGGACGTTCTCGATGCTCTGAGCTTTCCAGAAAAAGAGCTGAATAATTTGCGGGACATCCATCGGGCAATTATGGCGTTTTTTGAAAAGCATGGGCTGACCGACCTCAACGATCATGACGTCTTTTTCGATCTTTTCTACGATGAAGACTTGCGCTTCGAGTACCTACTGACATTTAAAAAATTCACCAAAAGCCTCAATCTTGTCTTTCCGGCCAAGGAAGCTCTTGACTTCATGCCGGATTATCAACTGCTCTCCGAAATCAACTTATTGGCGGGAAAACATTTCCGCGACGAACGCCTGAGCATGAAAGGAGTTCCGCCCAAGCTCAGGGGAATCACCGATGCGTATCTGGAATCCAAAGGGATTGGCCTAAAGGTCGCCCCCATCTCGATTCTGGACCAGGACTTTGAAAGCCAGGTCGGAAAACGAAAACGGACCAAAACCAAGGCTGCCGAGGTCGAGCACGCCATCCGTCACCATCTTGATGTGGACCTGGATGATGATCCCGACCTGCAAGCCTCCTTTGCCGAGGCCCTGAAGAAAATTCTGGAGGATTTCCAAAAAAACTGGAAAAAGATTTACGAGGAACTGGAAAAGCTGCGACAACGCATCATCAAGGCCCGAAAGGAGCCGACTTACGGCCTGCACCGGAAAAAGCAGATGCCGTTGTTTCGCATGTTCAGGCGGGAAATATTCGGGACTAGCGACAATAGCATATCTCAAGCATCGCCGTCAGTAGCAGGAGAACCCCCTCATCCTATTTGGATGACCGAAGAAGATAAAATCAGCCACATGGTGGATTTGACCCAGAAAACCTTTCTGGTAATGGAACGTGAATTAAAACTCACCGGCTTCTGGGAGAGCATCCCGGCCCGCAACAAACTCAAAGCGGACCTTCAGAGAATTTTACTGGCACCCGAGTTTGCGAAAGTTCACGATCTTATTAAAAACCGCGCCCATATCATTTCCCGGATTATGGAGATTGCGGAAAAGAACAACGACACCATCCTGTACGCGGAGTGACATGGAGCTTGATTACACCATCGTAAGATCGCCCAGGCGCCGTAAACTGACCATCTCCGTCGAACGGGATCGTTCGGTGGTCGTGCATGCACCGGAATCGACATCGGAGAAAAAAATCCATCAGGTGGTGAAGGGAAAACGGCAATGGATTTACGGAAAAATGCATCACCCCCAGAAATACCGGGATCTGCCCCATCCTCCGGGAAAGGAACTCGTCAACGGTGAATCCGCCCTTTACCTTGGACGACACTACCGCATTGAGGTGGTCAAAACGGGGTTAGCCGAGATTCGATTCAACCAGCGCTTTTATATCCCTGCCGCCCACGCTGGAAAACGACAGGAGGTCTTGCGGGAATGGTATATACAGCGGGCCGAGGCCAAGATCATCCCAAGGGTGAAACATCACGCCCGCGTGCTCGGTGTGGCCTATTCAAAAGTAAAAATAGTCGACAACCTGTATCGCTGGGGTTCCTGTACCATGAACAACAATGTCAATTTCAACTGGCGCCTGATCAAAGCGCCCATGTTTGTCGTTGACTACGCCATCGTTCATGAACTGGCCCACCTCATCGAGGCCAACCACACCCCCGGATTCTGGAACATCATCCGTGCCCAGGCCCCGACCATGGAAAAGGCCAAAGCCTGGTTGAAAGAAAACGGACAGTTGCTGGAACAGGTTATATGAGAAGCCGGCAAGGGAGCGACTATAGATTCAACCATCAGCTAAATGACCAACGGAATAAAAGGAATCAGAATTATGCCAAGGTAGGGGAGATAAAACACCCTACCCTTTAAAACCCCTTCATCATCCCCTTGATCAGATACGGCACTTCAATCCGGCCGGTGGGGGACAGGATCCGGCTGTTGAAGTTGGTGGTGTACCGTTTTTTCAAGGTGCGGGAAAGCTTCCGGTATTCGGCGGTATCGACGGCGCCGGCGATGTCCGCGAAGGACCGGGCCGTGCATTCCGCAAGGGTCCTGGGGCCCGTACCGACGGAAAGGCGCCATCCGTGGGTTACCGGAACTCCCAGCTGCTTCATCATGGGAATGGCTTCATCCCTCACGAAGTCATTGTGTTCCTCTTCCAGGCCGGGAAGGATATCGTAATACTGGTTGAATTTCGACGCACCCGTTTGAATGCTGAAGGATTGGTCCCGAAACATGCCGGTGGGAATCCACACCTTGCTACCGTAGTTGTAGATGTGTTTCATAAGCCGGGTCGACAGGATCCGGTACTCCCTGGAGGACAGGGCTGACAGCAGGCCCAAGCCATTCTGCATGGCAGCCACGGCCAGGATTCTCGGACCTGAGCCAACGGCCACGTAGAACCCACCCACCAGTTCCTGGCTCGGCTTTCGGAGGCGTTTGTTAAATTTCCCAACTTTCAGATGGCCCTTCCATAGATGTCGTCTATAAAAATAGTACCTAAAAAATCGAATTCCGTATTAACACAACTTTAAAAGACAAGATTTAATAGAAAAGGCTGCATTCCAAAATAGCGCTTGATTTTTTTGCTCTATCTGTATATTTTTTTAACATAGTAATTTAGTGATTTTTATTCATGGAAATGTTTTTTGCCGGCACATTATTTAGAAACTTTGAAAAAGGTAATTATGAAAATCTGTTTTTTCTGAAAAGAACAACAAGCCTCTTGAGGCCATCCGCGTCGAATACAAGGAACAACTATGAGATCAACTGATATTTGAATAATACCCGGGATTTCGGAGATAATTGGCGAGGATCGCCCCCAATCTGTGCTATACTAACTGTCAAGGTTGTTTTATCAACAGATAGGGAAACATCCTCATTACTTAAACGGAGGGGGATATTATGGAACAAGAACTTATGGTCAAAATACCCCGCGACTGGATGAAAGGATTGCCCGATGAAGAACTGACACTGAAACAAATCATCCGGCTGGGCATACACCAATATCGTATGGAGCGTGCCCTTCAGCTCCTGAGGGACAATGTCGGTTCCCTGGGATATGTGGCGGAGCAGACGGGGGTAGATAAACAAGATCTTATCAAAGCAGCCAGACAGCGCGGCATAGACCCTGATTTCAGCCTAAGGACTATGGAAGAGGAACTTTCCGGATGCCGATAAAGGTTGTTTCAAACTCAGGACCTCTGATGGTGTTTTCAAAACTGAACATCCTGCACCTGCTTAAAGAGCTTTACGGTCAGGTGGAACTCCCTGCCTCGGTATACAGAGAGACGGTAGAGTCCGGTATTCGTCGCGGCTTTGAAGATGCCCATGTCCTCCGACTCTTTCTTTCTCAACAGCGGTGGAAACCGGTAAAAAAGATCAATATGCCATTTGCGATTCAGGATTCCAAACTGGATGAAGGCGAAAAAGACGCGATTGCACTCGCTTCAGAAAAAAGCGCATTACTTCTGATGGATGAAGAGCGAGGTCGAGAACTGGCACGGAGCATCAACTTACCGGTAATAGGGTCTTTGGGAGTTTTGCTTGAGGCCCACGCGAAGCAGTTGATCAGCGAGGAGCAACTTCGCTTCTATTTTCAACAAATTGGCGAAAGAGAAGACATCTGGATTAACCCCGTCCTTTGCAGAAATTTGCTCAAACGAAGGTTTGATCCTTGATTCATTCGCTTCCGCTTTCCTGCGCGATAACGGGTTGATGAACGCTCAGCCCGGCGGTGATCTGTTCACCCGAAAACCATTCACCACAAACACCCTACCCTTTAAAACCCCTTCATCATCCCCTTGATCAGATACGGCACTTCAATCCGACCGGTGGGGGACAGGATACGGCTGCTGAAGTTGGTGGTGTACCGTTTTTTCAAGGTGCGGGAAAGCTTCCGGTATTCGGCGGTATCGACGGCGCCGGCGATGTCCGCGAAGGACCGGGCCGTGCATTCCGCCAGGATCCTGGGGCCCGTACCGACGGAAAGGCGCCAACCGTGGGTTACCGGAACTCCCAGCTGCTTCATCATGGGAATGGCTTCGTTCCTCACGAAGTCATTGTGCTCCTCTTCCAGGCCGGGAACGATATCGTAATACTGGTTGAATTTCGACGCACCCGTTTGAATGCTGAAGGGTTGGTCCCGAAACATGCCGGTGGGAATCCACACCTTGCTGCCGTAGTTGTAGATGTGTTTCATAAGCCGGGTCGACAGTATCCGGTACTCCCTGGAGGACAGGGCTGACAGCAGGCCCGAGCCATTCTGCATGGCGGCCACGGCCAGGATTCTCGGACCTGAGCCAACGGCCACATAGAACCCACCCACCACCTTCATATCGAGTTTTTCCAGGCCGGGGTTAAATTCTTCCGAAATAAATTTGGAGTAATCGTCATACTCACCGGGATTCACGTCCCAGTACTGGGTAAATAGTATGGTCATGGGCTGTCTCCTTGAATCAAGAACGTTGGATGCCTTTTTCACATTTTGAAAATCCGCGTCATCAACTCAGCCAGATATTCGGAATCGTCTTCCTTTTTCTCGGAAAACTTGGCCGGTCTTGTCTGAACCCAGAACAGATTCTCAGGAAATTGCATATCCTCGTCAAAAACCCATTCCATATCCTGGGGCATATCAAAGTAGGTCTCTACCTCAAGAGCAATCCTTACGATTTCTCCAAGTTCCCTATCGTCAATACATGGTTTATCCTGCTTTTCCGCAGGGACACTCACCATGCCGGTGCCGTCTTTTTTGTATACCACCATGCGCGGTTTGTTGCTGATGGTGGATGATACGATTGATCTGCTGGCTTTGTCCACTAGAAAGCTATCAGGGGTAATTTCACCGGAAACCACACTCTCGCCTAAACCCCAGTTTCCCTCGACCACCGTCTTGGTCAGGTCTCCCGTGGTGGGCTGGACCGTAAGCGTTACGCCGGCGCTCCGAGCATTGACCATCTTGAGGACCGCCACACCGATGGGCGCCTTGCTCATTTCCATCCCCTTTTCAAGCCGAAACGCAATGGCCCGGGTGGTAAAAGCGCTGCCCCACACCTTGATGATCTTTTTTAATAGCTCCCGCTTCCCTTTCACGTTCAGATAGGTCTCCATCTGTCCGGGCATGCTCACCGCACCACTGGACCGGGTCGCCACAGCCACATCCGGTAGACCCACGGTCTCACAAAGCTCGTCATAGAAGGTATAAAGTTCATGTTTCATGCCCTCGGGCATATCTTTGCCTTCAATGATGCCGCGAATGAAACGCCCGGCCTCCACCTGTTTCTGGATCTGGTGAATGCTGTCACCGGCATCCTCCACGTATTTTCTGATTTCTTCGCCGGTGCCGGTTTCATCCATGAAACGTTCGTAACCATCCACGGAGATGGCAAAACCGGGCGGCACGCGCATGCCCATGTGCACCATCTCTCCCAGGTTCGCACATTTCTTGCCCACCAGTTCATTGTCTTTGCTACGGAGTTCTTCAAGCCTGTAAATCCATTTCTGCACCATCGTGAATTCCCCTTATTGGCTTTTAGCTGTCGGCTCCCGGCTCTTGGGTGCTGAACTTAAGCCAAGAGCCGAGAACCGGAAAAAAACTACCGATTACTTATCCAGGATATAAACGGTCCCCATGTTGGCATCCACCTTGACCATCTGTCCCGACCGGATCTTGGCGGTACCTTCAAACACGTTCATGACCACCGGAATGCCGTATTCCCGGCCCACAATGGCCGCATGGGACAGGCTGGCCCCGCGATCCACGATAACGCCCTTGATCATGCTGAAAATGGGGGTCCAACTGGGCGACGTGCTGGCCGCTACCAGGATGTCCCCTTCCTGGACCAGGCTCAGTTCGTCTTCACTCATGATGACGCGTGCCGGGCCCTCAGCCACCCCCGGCGATCCGCAGGTACCATAGAGATCCGCTTTCAGTTCCGGCCTCACCTGGGGCATGGAGCCCACCACCACCTTAAGGGCGATGGGATCATTGCTCTGAACCAGAACCGCCATGGCTTGATCCAGGTCAAACCCTTCCTTGAGCATGGCCGGAGGATTGGGGTTCTTGCACCACCCTTCCCATTCCGCTTTCCTTCGCTCAACAATATAGCGCATATTGAACTGATCCGGATTGATGCCCGCCCGCCGCACTTCGTCCGGCTGGAGGAAGAACATGTCTTCGGGATCATCAATGGCCCCTTCCTGAGCCCATCTTCTGCCGAGACCCAAGGCACTTCGTCTCATCATGGCGTGGGTGTAGAGATCCAGGTAATGGTCATGTTCCTCACTGAAGACGCCGCTCTTCTGGGCCAGCCGCATCAATTGGGTAAACCACCCCTGCTGCTCCTGGGGCACTTTTGCCAAAACCTCTTTTTCGGCCACCAATCGCGCCTCGGTGACTTTGGCCCTTTCCGCTTCCAGGTTAAAACCGCCCCCCTTCTGCAGGAACTGCTTTACGTTCATCAAGGCCGGGGTGGGATCTTCCACCCAGGTGGGCATGTTCATTTCGCTCATGCGTTGCATGCGCCATCCGTCTTCATCCATAAACTCGGAAAAGTCCTTCATGAAGGCGCGGCCCTTGTCACTTGCTTCCAGACGACCCTTGATTCCTTCTACTTCCCCTTCCAGAAATGCCATTTGAAGATCGTCTTCCCGGGCACGCTTTGAAAACTCCCACAACCGCTTATCAACCTGAAAGACCTTGTTGTCAAAACCTGAAACCAGGTGATGAAACTGGGGAGAAGTGTCGTCGATCCCCGCCAGCTCACGGCACATGTTTTCAAAGAGAATATACGCCGTATAGGTGCCATACATCATATACATGTGGATTTCCCACATGCGGCGGCAGGTGTTGATGGTCTCCTCAAAATTGTCCAGGAGTTCCAGGTTTTCGGCCGTATCCAGATCCAGTTTCTTCAGATCTTCGTAACGTCCCAGAATTTCCTTCACATACCCGCCCCACAATCCGTCATAATCCTGAATGAAAGGCAGAATGGCCGTTCGGAATTTCTTCTCCCGACGTTGTTTTTCCTCCTCGCTCTTGACCAGTAACAGGGTCAGGTAACCGCCGCCGTTATGAAAACGCCAGTCCCAGCCCTTGACCGTCGGCAGGCTCAGTTTTTCAGCCCCATACTGCATCCCATGACGGCAGAAGCTGACCCAGAACCAGCCGAACATGGGCGTCCATGGCGGCACCGAATGGGTCCCGTCCAAAAACCACGCCGGTGATTGTTCAAAGTCTCTTTCCGCATCAAATTCCAACCCTGGCACCACATCATACACTTTCATTTTTAACGCCTCCTCTGAAAATATGTTTGTGGAATGCAAAACCGATTTAAGTACATCTTCCCGGGAATACGCGGTTTTGCAACAATCGCGATTGCCTTTCTTACGAACCATACCTCCTTTCTTTGATTTCACCTAACCATCAACCAATGTCAACGCATCCGGATCACACCATTTCACACACTGGGGATCCGGTGGGTCCCCGCAGAAATCACATTTGAGGGGAATTCCCGTATCCGGCTCTTTAAAAGCCGATTTTACCGGACAAGATGCCCGGCATACCACACAGCCATCCACTTCCTGGCCGTTAATCACCACATTTTCCTTGGAATTGCAGGCCGCTTCCGTATAGGGGCCTGCGATAACCGGCAGGCACACCTCCTCACTCACAAATACGCGAATTCGCGACCGCTGTGGATTGACGCTTCCGGTGTGCTGCAACGAACAAGCCACCTGGCAGAGTTTACACCCGGTACATTTGGAATAATCGATTTTGATTCTCATGGGTCGTTTAGCTCCCTTAGGAAAGTCCCAGTTCCGCCAGTTTTTGGGCCTTGGGAATCCCTTTTTCATCCCATCCCCGAAGTGCATAATATTCGGGCAACATACGGTCCATGGGCACCACCTGGTCGTTCACACGGGGCTCATGGGTCATTCTTCTGGGCAGGGCATCATCTTTTGCGGTAAGCCCTGCTTTCAGGTTGAACAATCTTTCCATGTTCCAGATTTTCTCCCCGATCATCCGTAATTCCGCTTCATCGTAGTCCAACCCGGTGGTGACATTGAGCCAGACCTGAAGTTTTTCTCCCCACAGGGGTCCATGGTAGATAATCCAGCACAATATGGCGGAGTCCACCAGAGCCACATAGTCCTGATCGTGCTTGGTCCATTTCAGCTGTTCCTCGGGATCCCGCCGACCATCATAAAAAGGAAGCGTGGCCTTGGTATGGCTGCCGCCTACATTGTTGGTGGCATACTGAAGTCCGATGATGGGGACACCCTGGGGATGCCAGGCGGGCATTCCCATGCCTTTGACTCCCATGAACAGTTCGGGATGCCCGTATTTTTCGGCAACAAATTTCCCCCCTTCGGCCAACACTTCACCGAAATCCTCACGGATCGCCGTTTTTTTGAGTAATGCCATCATGGCCTTGGTATTACCGAAGCCCATGGCATATCCCAAATCTTTTTCCGGAAGGTAGCCCGATTCGAACAATTCCATGGCGCACGATATGGTGGCACCGGCCGTAATGGTGTCCATGCCAAGTTCATTGCACAGGTAATTGGCCCGGCAAATATCGTCCAGGTCTCCGAAACCGCAGTTGGAGCCCAACAGTGCCATACTCTCATGCTCGGGACCTTTGGTGGTCCAGGGATATTCGGGGTCTTTAATACGGCTTCGTTTGCTACAGGCAAAGGGACATCCGAAACAGGCCTCATCGCGAACACGAATGTGGTCCCTCACATGATTGGGATCTTCATACCATTCAAAAGCTTTGGAATACCCTTCCTGGAAATTGCGGGTGGCCTGAGTACCGCTCTTGTTGGCACGGCCCGGCAACGACCATGTGCCGTAGGTTCGGCGGTTGTACAGGGTACGATTAACCCTGCCCTCTTCCAGAAAATCCATGACCGCCTGACTGAAGCCGGTAACATCGGCCACATCCACCTGACCCGTACCGCTGACCGCAATCCCTTTCAGGTTCTTGCTCCCCATGACCGCACCGAGGCCCGAGCGACCCGCAGCCCTCCCCCCGTCCGCCATAATGCAGGCAAAGCGAACGAGGTTTTCGCCGGCAGGGCCGATGCTAACGACACTGAGATCACTCAATTGCCAGTCGTCCAGGGAGTCGGTCTCGCCCAGCTCTTTTCGTATGGCATGTTCCGTATCGGTAGACCACTTGCCCCACAGATGGTCTGCCTTGCGAAGTTCCACCTGATCGTCCCGAATATAAAGGTACACGGGGGATGGGGCCTGGCCTTCAAGAATCAGAAAATCATACCCCGCAAATTTCAGATTGGGGCCGAAATAGCCACCGCAACAGGGGTTGGCGATACAGTTGCTCAACGGGGATTTACTCACCACAACAAACCGCCCCCCGGCGGGAACGCCCGTACCGGTAAAAGGCCCCGTGGCAAAAATGAGTTTATTTTGAGGCCCCAGAGGATCGATGCGAGGGTCCACTTCATCCATCAATATTTTAAGCCCCGCGCCCCGCCCGCCGATAAAGTTTCGGCACAGGTCCGGGGACAAATCTTCAACGGAACGGTTACCCGTGGAGAGATCAATCCTCAGAATTTTGCCTTTCCATCCAAACATGAGGCTCCTTTCAAACTATAAGCTGTTAGCTATTAGCTGTTAGCTGTTAGCGCTAAGGGCTAAAAGCAATGAGAAAACCTGTTCCTCATTATTACCCATGACATCCAGCGCGCTACTTCGGCACGATGCCGCACAAAGGCCGCATCCTTTGCAAAGTGCGCTGTTCACCTCCGCCACGCCACTTTCCGGCGACACTGCCACCGCATGGAAGGGACAGACTTCCTCACAGACCGAACAGCCCGTGCATCGTTGTGCATTCACCCGACAGATGGCCCCTTCTCCCCGCATTTCTTCCTGAGAAAGGACCGTCATGGCCCGGGAGGCCGCAGCGTACCCTTGGGCAACACTCTCTGAGATGCGTTTGGGGTTGTGGGCCAGGCCGCACATGAAAATACCGTCGGTGGGAAAATCCACCGGCCGAAGTTTCATATGGGCCTCCATGAAAAACCCGTCCGCGTTCAGGGGAATCTTGAGGGCCTGGGACAGTGAATGATTATTCTCAGGCGGCACCGTGGCGGCAGCCAGGGAGACCAGGTCCGCTTCCAGCATCAATTTCTTCCCAAGTGTCGGTTCGGTAACCAGAACCTGCAGCGTTTTCCCACCACCCTTTGCCGTAACCTCCGGCTTGTCCGTTTCATGGTAACGGATGAATGTCACCCCCTGGTCCGCCGCATCTCGATAAGCATTTTCCATGAGGCCATAGGTTCGCATATCCCGATACAGCACATAAATCTTCATTTCAGGGTTTATTTCTTTGAGCTTGAGGGCATTTTTCACCGCCTGCCCGCAACAGACACGACTGCAATAGGGTCGCTCATCATCCCTTGAACCCACACATTGAATCATCACCAATGAGCGACATTCTTTGATCCTGTCGTTTTCCGCATGGATTTCTTCTTCCAGTTCCAGGTGGGTCAGCACCTGATTATTATTTCCATAGAGATATTCATGGGGCTTAAATTCCTGAGCACCGGTGGCCACCACGGTCACGCCGTGCTGTATTTCGACAGAGACCTTTTGGGCACCCGTCAGAAGGGTCGTACGAAAATTTCCCACATAACCGGAAAAATCCTTGATTTCCGATCCCATATGAACCTGAACCAGCAGATGGTGGTAAACCCGTTCAATGAGCCTTTTCAGGTAGGCTTGAACATCATCTCCTTCCACCGTATACCGGAGTCTTCCGGCCATACCCCCCAGAACATTTTTCCTTTCAAGGAGATGAACTTTGATACCCTGGTTTGCCAGGGACAGGGCGCAGACCATTCCGGAGATGCCGCCGCCAATCACCAGTGCGGCGTGTTGAATGGCATACGGTCTTCGGGAAAGCGGTGTCAGCATACCCGCTTTGGCGGTGGCCATGCGAACCAGATCTCCGGCTTTTTGGGTTGCTCTCTTTTTATCTCCCATGTGGACCCAGGCACAGTGTTCCCGTATGTTGGTCATCTCAAAGAGAAAGGGGTTCAAGCCAGCCTGCCTCAGAGCGTCCTGGAAAACCGGCTCATGGGTTCTAGGGGTACAGGCCGCCACCACCACCCGGTTGAGATCTTTTTCTTTGATGGTCCGGACCATCCGTTTGATGGAATCAATGGAGCAACTGAAGGTGTCTTCCTGAGCATGAACCACGCCGCCCAGGGTCTCAGCATATGCCACCACATCGGACACCGCTACGCTTTTTACAATGTTGGTGCCACAGTGACACACAAAAACCCCGACCCGAGGGGGTTCCCCCCGTATATCCCGTTCCTCGGGGTATGATTTTTCGCTGACCAAAGACCCCCGGGACCGACCCAGACGCTCCGTGGCCATAGCTGCCGCACCACCGGCCATGGTGACGGAATCGGGGATGTCCATAGGCCCGCAGAAAACCCCGCAGGCATATATGCCGGACCGGTTGGTTTCCATGGGGTGAAGGGCGGACGTACCGCAAAACCCCTCTTCACCGAGGGAGATGCCCAATCGGTCCGCCAGCGCCCGATTGCCGGGTGGCGATGAGAGACCCACGGACAACACCACCAAGTCAAAGGCTTCTTCCCGCACCCGCGTTCCGTCCAGACGGTATCTCAAGGTAACCGCATGTGTTTCAGGATCTTCACCCACAACGGAGGGTTTTGCCCACTCAAATCGTACCCCATCAAGCGCCTTGGCCCGCTCATAATACCGCTCAAAACCTTTGCCGAATGCACGCACGTCATTATGAAGAATCACCATTTCCAGGGGTGGGATGTGTTCTTTGGAGAGAATCACCTGTTTCATGGCGACCATGCAGCACACCGATGAACAATAGGGATTTCCCGCAGCAACGTCTCTGGAACCCACACACTGAATCCAGGCGATTTTAAGAGGGGTTGCGCCGTCAGACGGACGTCGCAGCACGCCGCCGTTGGGCCCTGAAGCACTCAATAAACGCTCATATTCCAGGCTGGTGACCACATTCCTATAGCGGTCATATCCGTACTGGCTTTGCTCAGACGGATCAAATACATCATAGCCGGGGGCAAGAATGACACTTCCCACCTGTATTTCATGTTTTTTGGTCTGCTGGTGAAAATCGATGGCACGCACATTACATGTGGGCACGCAGATCTGGCATTCGGTGCGCTGCAAAAACAGGCACTGGGAAGGATCCACCACACTCACGGCGGGAACCGCCTGTGGAAAGGGCAGATGGATGCATTTCACCTTGGAAAGCCCGGCGTTGTATTCGTCAGTGATCCCCACAGGGCAGTATTCGGCGCAGACACCGCAACCGGTACATTTATCCGAATCCACATAACGGGGCTGTTGCACCAGATCAACCGTGAAATTACCCGCTTCACCATGAACGGCATCAACTTCCGAGTCCGTCAATATTGAAATATTGGGATTGGTAGCACATTCCAGAAATTTAGGAGATAGAATGCACATGGAACAATCATTGGTGGGAAAGGTTTTATCCAGTTGGCTCATCTTCCCCCCAATGGAAGCGGCTTTGTCCACCAGATAGACTTTGAAACCGGAATTGGCGGCATCCAGAGCCGCCTGTATACCGCTGACCCCGGCACCCACGACCATCACGGCACCTATGGGTTTTTCTGCAGCACAAGGCATTCGATTATCCGGTTGATTTTCTGACATTCAAGTCTCCGTAAACGGCTACAATGCCATTTCCACAAGCTCTGATACATCCATGATTTCCAAATTCCCATCCATTTCGGCAGTGGCCACGCTGTCCTTGAAATTGAGGATGCAGTAAGGGCAGGCAGTGGCCAGGATGTCGGCCCCCTGTTGGGCGGCCTGTGCCACCAGGATGTCGGAAAACCGTTCCCCTTTAAGGGTTTCCATCCAGATACGTCCACCGCCCCCACCGCAGCAAAGGGTGTTTTCCCTTGCGTTCAGTTCATCCATCAATTGAAGCCCGGGAATGCTTTCGAGTACCCTTCGCGGCGCATCATAAATGCCGTTGTGCCGCCCCAGATAACAGGGATCATGGTAAACCACTTTCTTTTTCACTTCTTTGGTAAACGCAATTTCCCCCTGCCCAATGAGACGGTCGAGTACCTGGGTCACATGGCGAACCTCAAAGATGCCCCCCAGTTCCGGGTAATCATTCTTGAAGGTGGTATAGCAGTGCGGTGAGGTGGTAATAATCTCTTTGACTTCAGCCTTCTTGAAGGCTTCGATATTTTTTTTTGCAAGTGATTCAAACACTTCCCGGTTGCCCGCTTTTCGAACACTTTCCCCGCAGCAGCTTTCAAGATTCCCGAGGGTGCCGAAACTAACGCCTGCTTTCTGTAGAATACGACCCGTAGCACGGGCCACATTCCCGAGGCGTGTATCATAGGCCGGAACGCAGCAGGAGAAATATAGGGCCTCATGGCTCGACTCGAAGGGTGTAATACCCGTGTCCTTTGTCCAGGCAGAACGGTCCTTCCGTTCCCCGCCCCACGGATTCCCTTCACCACTCAAACTGCCCATGGCGCTTCGCAGACTTACCGGTGCCATTCGGTATTCGAAATTGAGCAGAATGTTGCGTACCGCTCCCAGGACATCGGTAATGGCCACGCCTCTGGGGCAACGGTCGACGCACTGGTTGCAGGTGGTACATTGCCACCAGGATTCATCCTCCAAATCCACCAACCCATAGCGGGATTCACATATCATCCGGTGGGGCATGAAGGTCCGGACCGTATTCCAGGGGCAACTGGCGGTACACAGCCCGCACTGAAAACAGAGCTTGAAGGCATCACCCCCTGCATCCTTGATCAGGTCAATGGCTTCTTCAAAAGGTTCTACGGTTTCCAAAAGCCTCTCCGTTAATTCAAAAACGCTTTTCTAATTCTCCCAGCCTGACAACTGAAAACTGACAACTGACAACTTCTAATGCATATACCGCCCACCATCCACCACCAGCGTCTGTCCGGTAATAAAATCACTTTCCTCCGATGCCAGGTAAATTGCAGCGCCTGTCACGTCTTCCGGGGTTCCCATACGTTTGAGCGGGGTTTTGGATGTATCGTATTTGGTTACATCCGCCAGGGAACGGCTGGCTTCCGTGTCCGTGAATCCCGGCGCAATGGCGTTGATGCAGATATTACTTGGACCCAGTTCAACGGCCAGGGCACGGGTCAGTGCCAGAATTCCCCCTTTGGAGGAAACATAATGAACAAAACCGTGTGATCCGGTAAAGGCGGTTTCAGAGCAAAGATTTATGATTTTGCCGTATGCCGCCTGTTTCATAAAAGGATAAACCGCGCGTGTGGCAATGAAGGATCCTTTAACATTCACCCCCATGACCCGATCCCATTCATCCAGGGAAATTTCATCAAAGGGCTTTCTGACAAGGCCATCATAGATGGCGGCATTGTTGATAAGGATATCAATTTTACCGAAGGCATCGGCGGTTTTTTCGGCCATGGCCCTGCAATCATCTTCGCTTGTGACATCCCCTTCAAAGAATTGCGCCTCGCCACCCGCTTCTTCGATCCGCGAAACGGTCTCTTTCATGTCTTCCAGGTCCTTGTCCGAAAGCACGATGTTCATGACCATGATACGCGCACCCTCACCGGCCATTCGAAGCGCAAAGGCCCGGCCCAACCCCCTGGCACCGCCGGTTATAATGGCAACCCTATCCTTCAAACGCATTTCCGTTCTCCTTTAAGCTGTTAGCTTTCAGCCATTGGCTTTTCGCTAACGGCTAACTGCTAACAGCTAATTGTTAAAATCAATACTCCGGCTTCCGAAGCCCGTAATCATCCGCAATAATCTGGTAGCAGTTATAGCTGGATCCCCGTCCAATGGCGGGACCACCGGCCACACCCGAGGAACACATGTACAGACCGTCCACGTGGGTTTTGAGGCCACCGGGCAATCCTCTGAAACGACCGCTCTGGCTACCACCGCAGTTCCCTTCGGACCAGCCGCCTTCCCGCATGTCCAGATGGGTGTCCTGGATATCGATGGGGGTCGCCACACGCTCTGCGATGAGATTGTCTTTTGTCATGTTGGGCGCGTATTGCTGCCACTGTTCCATCATGTCGTCCACGAACTCATCATGCAATTGCCGCCATTCCTTCCTGGAGAAGAGGCGCGCGGGAGCGGTGAATTCTTCCACATGGATGCTGTGTTTTCCTTCAGGTGCCCTGGTGGGATCCCAGATGCTGTCAGGCGCCGTCAGGAGGTGAAACTTGGAAGGCATCCCCAGCAGGAAGATTTCATGCATGTACTTGTCTTCGGTGTACCCCAAATCCTTGGGCAGATAGTAGGTCCGCGGAGTCCTATTGATATCGGGGTTGTCCTTGGCAGCCGTATAATCCGGCAGTTCATGCACGCCGATGGGTCCCCAGAAAAGCTGCGCGCGATCGAAGAAATAGGTATCCACTTTCCGCTTCATCTGGGTGGACAGCTTATCTTCGCCGATCATACGGAGGAACAGTTGAGGCGTGGCATTGTCGGAAACCACCATCTGCTTGGCCTCAATTTCGGTGCCGTCCAGCAGCTTGATGCCCTTGGCCTTGTTGTTATCAATGATGAGTTTATCCACTTCCGAGTTGATGTGATATTCGACCCCCATTTTTTTGCCCGCAGAAACAAGGGAGTCCGTAATGGACTGGGTGCCCCCTTTGGCGATGGCCGCCGTCTCCCAACCCAGCACCAGATGCAGCGTCGCAAAGGCAAACATGATGCCCGGCACATCGTCGGGGTAGATACCGCAGGAGGTCAGGAAGCCCCTCATGGTCAGAATTCTGAGTTCAGGACTCTCAAAGACAAAGTGGGCCCATTCCTTGGCGGTCATAAAGTGCATCGACGGATCAAAACCGGTTCTGGGATCGGTCGCCAGTTTTTCCAGGGCATCGGGCACGCCGTAGGGCGTGGGCACGGAGAATCGATATTCATGGAATGCCGGCCTGATAAAATCATTGTATTTTTCCGTCCAGTAGATGTAGGCATCCGCATCGGCCTTTGAGAACCGGGAGATCTGATCATAGGTCTTTTTGACATTTGTCTCGCTATACTCCGTCTTTCCGGTCACGGGATCCACCACCGGATAACCGGCATAGGCCACATAAGAGGTGCCGTCATCAAAGACGGCCGCTTCATTGGTATCCGGAAACGCGTATTCCAGGCCTTCGTCGCGAAGGTTGAACTCCTTGTAGGCCGGGTGTCCGTAATAGCGTGTAAAGTGAGCACAAAAATTGCCCCGAAACCCCGGCGCCGGTGAATCGTCATAGGATACGGCGCCACCGCCCAGATGATCCAGTCGTTCAAAAACCCCTACCGACAACCCGGCTTTGGCCAGGTAAGGGGCGATGGTTGTCCCATGATGTCCGCCGCCGATTACGATCGCATCGTAAGATTTGTCTGCCATTTTGTTTGTACCTCCTTTTTGTTGAAAAATAATTTTAAAAACACCTAAAATAACGTTCGTAGCGTTTCACGGCGCTTTCCTTCCAACTCCGCAATCCGCAATCCGTATTCCGCAATTTACTTGAGGCCCATAAAAACCTCTGCCAACTTTTCAGCCTGATCATCAACCGAACCTTCGAAAAATTGACAATCCCTTCCCATGTCAGGCGGAGAAGAAAGCGCCGCGATCCCCATTTTCCGAAGCGCATCGGAACTGACGCCGATGTCCTCGGCGTTCCATGTGGGTATTTTTCGTGCGCCCCGCATCATCTTGAGCATTTTGGTGCGGGAAATATATCTCAACTCACCCACCTCATTGCTCACCGTGATCAATGCCGGCATTTGGGCTTTCACCCGTTCGTATCCTTCGGGAATGTTCTTCTCCACCACAACGCTTCCGTCCTCCACACTAATGGCCCGGGCCATGCTAATACAGGGAAGTGCCAGCATTTCTCCCAGAATGAGACCCACCTGACCGGAATCCCAGTCCCCGGCCTGACGGCCTGTCAGCACCAGATCGTAATCGCCGATCTTCCGGGCGGCATCCGCCAGAGCTGTTGCCGTGGAATAGCTGTCCAATTTTTCAAACTGATCGTCCTGCAAAAGAATTAATTCATCGGCACCCGCTGCAATGGTTTTTCTGAGGACCGTATCCGACACTTTTTTCCCCAAACTCAGGACCGTTATTTTACCGCCCGCCGCTTCCTTCAGCTGAACCGCCACCTCCAGCGCATTTTCGTCGAAAGGACTGATGACCAGGGGTGCATCCACGATCACTTCCATATTTTCCGCATCCACGCTCACATCGGAAAGGGGCGCTTCCGGATCCGGAATCTGTTTGGCGCAAACGATGATTTTGATATCGGTCATGACAACTCCTCCAGTTTTTCGATGAGCGCAGGAATCACATCTTCATAATCTTCAACAATACCGTAATCCGCCACCTTGAACATGTTGCAGCTCTTGTCCGTATTGACGGCAATGATCTTCTTGGCATGAACCATGCCCACCAAATGCTGTATGGCGCCCGATATGCCGACTGCCACATAAATATCAGGCGATATCATGGTACCGGTCAAGCCCACCTGGTGGTCCGAAGAGATCCACCCCTTGTCAACGGCCACACGGCTGCACCCGATCATGACATTGTCAAAAGATTCACCTAAGGTCTCCGCCAACTCTTCAAGAAGTTCAAATCCGTCCTCTTCTCCCAGGCCCGCGCCACCGGCCACCACCACACTGGCTTTATCCAGCGCGACGGACTCTTCTTCAACGATTTCAAGGGATTCCACCTTGATCATGGATTCATCAATTTCCGGTGTGATTTCTTCCATTCCGCCTACGGCATCATCCGGTTCGGCAGCCGCAAAAACCTTTGCGCGCACCGTCGCCAGTTGCGGTTCCCCCTGAAATTTGAAAACGGAAATAGCATTGCCGCCGGAAACCGGCTTGGTACGCAGCAACAGGCTATCTTCCGGATCAATGGCAAGGTCAATGCAATCGGTGGTCAGTCGGCTGTTCAATCTGGCGGAAAGCCTTGGCGCCACTTCCATACCCACAAAGGAGTGGCCCATAAGGAAAACTTTCGGTCCAATCTTCCGGCAAGCCTGCTCCAGGGCGGCCACCCACAGATCAGGTTTGAAACCCTCAAGCAGCGGATGTTCCATTTTATAGACCTTGGCCGGACCATGGGAAATGGCCTCATCAGCAGCCTTTGTAACCGATGCTCCCATCAGCAGGAGGGAAACTTCACCGCCCAGTTCGCCCGCCAGTTTCTTTCCCGCGCCCAGGAGCTCAAGGGATTTCAGATCCAAGGAACCCTCTTTCACTTCCCCCAATATCAATACTTCACTCATTGTTAGCCTCCTTCTCTTCCAATGCCTGTAACACCAGTTCATTTAAGTCCATAACCCTGAAGGGTTCTTCAAATCCGGCGGCTTTGCGCGCATCCTCCAGCATGATGAGACATAAGGGGCATGCGGTAATAACGATTTCCGCCCCTGTGGCTTCCGCTTCCCGAATTCGCACTTCACTCATCTTCACATCACCCTGCAGGTCCTGCCACATCCGCCCACCGCCACCGCCGCAACAAAGGCTGTTTTCCCGATGATTGGGCATCTCAACCAGGCTGATCCCGGGGATGGATTGAATAACGTCCCTGGGTTCATCAAAAATCCGATTGTGCCGACCCAGGTAACAGGGATCATGGTAGGTTACTTTGGCCTCAATACCCTTTTTGAATTTAAGTCTTCCCTCGGCAATCAACTCGTGAAGCATCAGGGTATAATGTCTTGCCCGGAATTGGGCTTCCGGATATTCGTTCTTGAACGTATGGAAACAATGGGGCGATGAGGTCACCAGATCGGTGATGTCGTATTTTTCAAAAAGTTTCTCACAACCTTCTTTCTGCTCCTCAAATAACCCCAATTCCCCCACCCGGCGGCCAATATCCCCACAACAGGGCTCTTTCTTCCCCAAGATTCCAAAATCAACACCGCCGGCTTTGAGTACCGCCGAAAAGGACCGTGCAATTCGCTGTGCCGTATCGTCAAAAGAGGTGGTACATCCCACAAAGTAACAGAGATCAGCTTCCACACCCCGTTTCGTGAGATTGGGGATTTCCAGATCATCGGCCCAGGCACCCCGCTTTTTTTTGGAAGATTCCCAAGGGTTATTGTATTTGAAAAGTTTCTCAAGGGTCTGGTTCAGGAGCTTGGGCACCTGGGTTCCCTCTTCCACAGCCAGCACTCTTTTCTTGGCCACCACCTCAAATGCGGCACCGTAAACCGGGCACACTTCCAGACAGGCCCTGCAGGTGGTGCAGTACCAGAAGTGTTCGTCCACCTTTTTATCTTCATTTCGGCTCATGAACCGGATATCTCCCACGGGCGAATGTTCCTGCCATAAGGAACGGCGCATGGCCTGAACAAAATCCCTGGGGGCAAAGGGTTCGCCGGCCCCAGCGGAAGGGCATGCTGCCACACACCGGCCACACCGCATGCAGCCGTCAAAAAAGATGGCATCGCCCAGGTCAAAATCTGCTGCACCTTCTTCCATATCCAACAGGGTGGGCTCGGCAGCACTCTGAAAATAGATGCTGGCAGGGGCTCCCAGGATATGAAACAGTTTGGTGTAGGGGATCAATGCAATAAAGCTCAAACAAAGAAGGGTGTGTATCCACCAGAAGGCAGGGTAGAAAGTTTCAGCCGATGCCGGTGAGAAAAGGCTCCCCACCCACCAGCCCACAAATGACCAGGCTGCCCATGCCGGTTGCTGGGCAGACAACCTCAGGCCTTCCAGGATGAAGCCCGAGAGCACAATCAGCAGGAGCCACAAAGGCACCAGGGCATCCTCCAGCCGTCTTTCCAGGCGGGGAACACGCTGGAGATAACGCCGAATGAGCGCCCAGATGATTCCTATTAGGAGCATGAGGCCTGCCAGTTCCATAGCAAAGGAAAAAACCAGGTGGGAAGTGCCCTCCAGAAAGGACGTCACATAATGGTGGATTGCCAGAACGCTGGTGCCGATGAAAAGGACCAGAAACCCCCAGAAAATAAGCAGGTGCATCAAACCCGCCGCCACATCCCCTTCTATCAGGCGACGTCCCAGGAAAACATCCAGCAGCATTTTCTTCAGTGCATCGGCTGAAAAGGATACGCTCCGGGAGCCGGCGCTTTTTTTCCACACCAGGATATAAACCGCTACACCCCCCAGGAAAAGGACTGTGGAAAGCGCCGCCAGCACATAAAAGATCCAGATGTGATCGATCTGCCAGAACATGACGCGACTGGGTGTCATGAAAGCCTCCCCTTTTTCGAAAATCCGTTCAAAGAAAATGTTTCAGCATTAGTTCGTTTTTTCATTGACTTGTCAAAACAATTGTTTTTATCTTGTCATAAGATTTTCTTATAATGTAAAAGATATACTTATGGAGTGTGGATATGCGGATGAACCTGAACCAACTGAGATCTTTCTTTCTGGCGGCACGCAATAAAAGCATCACCAAAGCGGCCCAGGCCCTTTATGTCACCCAGCCGGCGGTGACCATGCAGATCAAATCGCTGGAATCGGATCTGGACCTGAAGCTGTTCACGCGGCATGGAAAAGGGTTTGATCTTACTGACGCAGGCCGGGTTCTGTTTGGGTATGCTGAGCGTATATTCGAAATTGTTGAAGAAATGGAATATGTATTGAAAGGCCACGGAGATCTTTCCCATGGCTCCCTTGTGATCGGCACCACCCGAAGTTTTGCCCGGCACCTGATGCCGAGGCTTTTGTCTAAATTTCAGGAACAGTACCCCGGCGTCAAAGTGTATCTGAAAGTAGGAAGTTCCACCAAAATCGCCGAGGGCGTTCTGGCCTATGAGTACCATCTGGGCGTGATTGGTCGAATCCCCTTTCGCAGCAAACTGAGCATGGTCCCCTATTCCAAAGAGGAGTTCTGCCTGGTGGTACCCACCAGCCATCGATTCGCCACCCAAAAGAGGGTTGGCTTCAGCGACCTGGCCCATGAACCCATTATCATCCGCGAAGACGGGTCCGGTTCGAGATATGCCATCCTTTCCATGTTGAGTTCCCACGGCATTAAGCCGTCTGTCCTCCTGGAAGCGGAAAGTGTTGAGTTTATCAAGGAGTATGTCATTCAGGGGCGGGGCATCAGCTTTCTCTACAAACCCGAGATCCGCCTGGAGGCGCAATTGGGTCTACTCAAACCATTAACCCTGACGGAAGGGTCCATTATGGTTCAGACCGATGTGATTTTCGCAAAAGATGTGGATCTGAATCCCGCCACCAAGGCCTTTTTAAGATTGTTTGATTAAAGCAATCGGAAATATTTAGGGGTTACTATCGCCCCCCATAAAACTTTACTTTTTTTTCAGGTGTAGCGTATATTGAAACCGTCATTTTTTTAGGGTTTTAAAACAACAAAGCGTACAGAAACTTCTTAAAACCACAAAAATTGAAGGAGAACGAAATGGCCCGATATCTTTTCCTCATAGCGATAATGGCGATTTTCGCAGGGACCGATCTCATTGCCGTTGCAGAGCCCCGCCCCGGGGGTGAAGTGGTGGTTTCAGTGGGCAACGGCCCGCCAAGAGCCCTGACCTCAACCATTGCCGGCGGCTACACCACCGGCATGGTCAGCAGCCAGCTCTTCGCGAGCCCATTGCGTTATGATGAAAACTGGAACCCGCAGCCCTATCTGGCAAAAAGTTGGGAGGTTTCAAAAGACGGTCAGGCCGTCACACTTCATTTGGTGGAGGGGGCCACTTTTCATGATGGCCGCCCCATCACGTCGGAAGATGTTGCCTTCTCGGTCATGGCGGTCAAAAAATACGGTCCGTTTAAAACCACGTTCGCTCCCATTCTAAAGGTGGATACCCCGGATACTCACACCGCAATTATTCGTCTCAAGACCCCATATCCGGTCATCCTTCTGGCCCTGTCGCCTTACTTTATGCCGATCCTCCCAAAGCATATCTATGGAGATGGTCAGGACCTGAATACCCATCCCGCCCTCAAACGACCGGTGGGATCAGGGCCCTTCAAGTTCGTGAAACACGACCCGGGAAAACGCCTGGTGCTTGAACGAAACGAGCACTTCTTTATTCCCGGCCGACCGTACCTTGATAAGATCGTTTTCAATATAACGGGGGATCCCAATGAGCAGATGGTTGAAATGGAAAGACAGGACGCCCATTTGATGCCTTATTATATCAACCTCGGCAGCCTGTCGCGGCTGGCTGAAAGCGGGCATCTTCGCATTTCCGAGAAGGGCTACCGGGGGACAGGACCCATTAACTGGATTGCCTTCAATCTCTTGCGAAAACCGCTGAATGATAAAAGGGTCCGACAGGCCATTGCCTATGCGGTTGACCGTGAATTCATCTCATCATACCTGCATGGGGGAAAATCACAGATTACCACCGGACCCATAGGACCTGATCATCCATCCTTGAACAGATGAAAATTCACATGAACGCCTTCCGGCAGCAGACCCGGGATGCGGTAGCCGTTGTTTTTGACAATCCATCATTCGGTATTCTCCTGGTTCGTTCCGCCTCCATACCCTTTGCCGATTTTCGAGACAGGCTCGGGGAATTCGTGGATTTTCAAAAGGCAAAAATCCGCCGAACAGAGGCATTGTCCAACCAGAAGGCGGATATGATCCGGGGAACCATTATCTCAGTGGCTATTTTGACCGCAATTATCGCCATGCTGGCCACAATCTTGATCGGAACCGTATTCATATCGCGTCCCATACGCCTCATCACAACCATCATGGCCGGTCTTGCGGAAGGCCGGCTTTCCGTGGCGGTGGGGGATCTCAACCGCCGGGACGAGATCGGGTCCATGACCCGCGCCGTTGAAGTGTTCCGGAAAAACGCCATTGAAAAACAAAGGGCGCAGGCGGCGCTCAAGGCATCGGAAGCCAATTACCGCACGATTTTTGACTCCGCCAACGATGCCATCTTTATCCACCATATGGATACCGGGCGGATCCTCGATGTCAACCGAAAGATGTGTGAGATGTATGGATACACTTCCGAGGAAACACGCCACATTGATTTGGGGACCGTCAGTGAAGGGGTTCCCCCCTATTCCCAAAATGAGGCTTTAGCGTGGATACAAAAGGCGGTAGAGGGTATCCCGCAGATCTTCGAATGGCGGGCCAAGCGCAAGACAGGAGAGGTTTTCTGGGTGGAGGTCAACCTGAAACGGATCACCATCGGCGATGATGACCGTTTACTGGCCACCGTCCGCAACATCGGAGAGCGTAAGGAAGCCGAAGCACAGCGAATCAAACTCGAGAACCAACGCCGGCAGATCCAGAAGATCGAGGCATTAGGGACCCTTGCCGGGGGTATCGCCCATGATCTCAATAATTCTCTGGCGGTCATCCTGGGTAACATTGAGCTTTCCATGATGAACACGGAACCCGGAAACCAGCTGCATGAAAGCCTTTCCGAAGCCAAAGAGGCCTCCATCCAGGCCAAGGAACTGGCTCAGCGATTCCTGACCTTTTCAAGCGGGGGCGATCCCCGTAAGAAGACCGGCGCCATCATGAAAACCCTCCGGGATTCCATAGATCTCTCCCTTTCCGGGTCCAATGTAAAACCCGCACTATCTTTGTCCGATAATCTCTGGCCCGTTGAATTTGATGAGGAGCAGATAAAACAGGTCATGGGCAATCTGGTCCTGAATGCCCGGGAAGCCATGCCCGAAGGCGGTATCGTTACGGTAAGCGCCGAAAACGTGAAGCTCCATGCGGGAGAAATCGCCGAACTCCCAGAGGGGAAATATATCAGGGTATCCGTTAAAGATAAGGGCGCAGGCATACCTCATGAACTCCTGGACAGGGTTTTTGATCCCTATTTTTCAACCAAGGAGATGGGTACCAACAAAGGGATGGGCATGGGCCTTTCCGTATGCCACTCCATCATCAACAAACATGGCGGGTACATGGCCATGGAATCCCGTGAGGGTGAGGAAACGGACATCTTTTTTTATCTGCCCGCTTCTGACTCGGAGATACTGAATAGGGAAGAAGATCGAGAACGTGAACCCGCCAAACTGCCGGCGGATCAATCCAAAATCCGAAATCCGCAATCCGCAATCAAAAGGGTTCTGGTGATGGATGATGAAGACATGATCAGACACCTCATGGAGCAGATTCTAGCCAAAGCAGGATATGAATCAGTCGTTGCCGCGGATGGCGCTGAGGCCATTGATGCCTACGAGGCGGCCATGGCATCGGGAAATCCCTTTGATGCGATGATCCTGGATTTGACCATCAAGGGGGGCATGGGCGGCTTGGAGACCATAAAAGCGCTCTTGAAGATCGATCCCGGCGTCAAGGCGGTCATTTCCAGCGGCTATTCCAATGATCCGGTTCTAAGCAGCTATGAAGCATACGGTTTTGTGGGAGCCATGACCAAACCTTTTACCATGAAAGAGGTGTACCAAACACTGGAAGCGATTGTGAAAAAGAGGACCTGAACGGATAATACTGTCCACTGAGAACTCAGCAATTCTCAAAGGTCAATTGTAGACCCCAACATCCCGAAGGAGAAATTTGCATCATGGATTGGATAGATCAGACCATAAGCGGCATCACCTCCCACACAATCGCGTACCCCATCATCGTTGTCATCAGCCTGATTATCATTCTTTGCCTGATTTACCTGTTGTGCCGGTTCCTGATCTTAAGGCCGATGGCCAAAAGTAAGTTCACTTCCAAGAAAGTGAGGTTGAATCTGCTCCTGAAGAGCAAAGTGCTGGGGAGCATCGCGAGCATCCTCGCGATCGTTCTGACCAGCTCCATTCTTGAGACGCTGCCGAAACTCAGCAAACACTTCCACGATCTCACCCATCGAGTAATCGACGCTTTGCTGATTTTGGTCATAGCCCGGATGATTGTACGGATTTTTCGGTTTGCAGACGATTATTATTCGAGCTTGCCCTCTGTCAATCGAGATAAAGCATTTGAGGGATATGTCATGGTCGGCTCTTTCCTCATCCATGGTGTGGCCGTTATCCTGATCCTTGCCACGCTGATGGGGAAATCCCCGACCTACTTCCTCACCGGTCTGGGAGCCATGTCGGCGGTTCTCCTCATCGTCTTTCGAGATACGCTCCTGTCGATGTTCGCCAACGTGGTCGTCACTACCGGCGACCTGGTACGCGAGGGAGACTGGATCACGGTAAACAACACGGACGCGAACGGGTACGTGATCGACGTCTCATTGAACATGGTGAAAGTACAAAACTGGAACCACACCATCACGAGCCTGCCGACCTACAGTCTGCTCCAGAACTCCTTCACCAATTGGCGGGGGAATGTTCGACTCCGGGGGCAGACGCATCAAGCGATCCATCATGCTTGATATGCGATCCATCAGGACATTGTCCGAGGAAGAGCTGGCCCAACTCGGAAAAATTCCCCTTATGGACAAGGCCATGGCACTGGAAAAACAGGCCGTCACCGATAATCCCGAGTGTGCCGGAGGTCTGCTGATCACCAACAGCGGCCTCTTCCGCCAGTACTGCCTGACCTACATCCTGCAGCATCCGAAGATCCACCACGATGCCATGACCCTCCTGGTGCGGCAGTTGCAGCCGACCGAAAATGGCCTTCCCATCGAGTTGTATTGTTTTGCCACCGATACGCGGTGGGCGTTTTATGAAGGCATACAGGCAGGGATCTTTGGCCACCTGTTGTCACTGCTTCCTGTCTTCGGATTGCGCGTTTTCCAATCCGAAAGTGATTTCGCAGAACCGGACCCCACAGCCAGAAAAGTCAACCTTGAACCCGACTCCCTCGTCTCCATTGGACCTGCCCAGACACATCCCGTTGAGTAGGGGGACGCTCCCATGGTTACCGGTGCAGCTGATACAGGCTGTTAAAACAATATTGAATGGGCATCGCAGCGCCTGAATAAAATGCGATCTGGTAATTACGGACATGACCATGCCGTATATCACCGGAGACAAACTGGCCACCCAAATGATGGCCATCAGGAGCGATGTGCCCATTATTCTCTGTACCGGTTACAGCAAAAAAATTTCGCTTGAAAGGGCCTCTGAATTGGGGATAAAGGCGTTATTGCATAAACCCCTGGCGCGCGCCCAACTGTCAAAAACAGTCCGAAAGGTTCTGGATGAAGTAGAAGGCGGAACCCACGATGAATGATCCCAAGCGAAATAACCGCATCACAAAATAGAGCACATCATATTCCATTTTCTAAAAACCTTCCTTTCTGGGGAGGCTTTTGCCATAGACCGTGCACAGAGCACTTTCCTGCCGCACGCTTAAAGGAACAAAACGCCGTCTCTGTTGTATTTATACACAGTTGCAAGTTTTTAGACTTGACAAGACGAAGAACAATTGTTAATTCTAGACTCTAATACATTTTCGGTCTATTTTTCAGGTGCGGACCACAATGGCAAACGACAAAGAACAAAAAACGGCCATCATCTCCGAGGCAACAACGCTTTTTTCCCGTTTCGGCCTGGAAAAAACCACCATGGAAGACATCGCCAAGGCCGCGGGTAAGGGAAAAAGCACTTTATATTATTATTTTAAAAGCAAGGAAGAGGTGTTTGCGGAGGTCATCGGAACGGAGATCGCAGGGCTAAAAACCGCCATCATCAATGCCATGGAACAGGAAGATGATCCTTATCAGAAATTCATGGCTTTTGTGGGCGCAAGACTCGATTATCTGAATGAAAAGGCGGACCAGTACATCGCCATAAAAGATGAACACCTGAAACATTACGGATTCATCAGAAATCTCACATCCGATTATTCCGACTGGGAAATATCGACTATAAAACAAATGGTTGTATACGGTCGAGACAAGGGACTGTTCCTGGTAACGGACGCGGTGGCTGTCTCCCGGGCCATCTTCTTCGCCCTGAAGGGTTTGGAATACCCCTGGGTCACCAATCTGACAAGGGATGAAATCCGGACGAGCGTGAACACCCTTGTGGATATTCTTCTAAAAGGGATCAGCAAAGAATAATTTTTCTGGCCGACGATCGACCATAATACGTTTTTAGTCTAATAAGCTTTTACACCCATAACTAAGGAGATCATCATGAAAATCCTGCTGGTTTACCCGGAATACCCCGACACTTTCTGGAGCTTCAAACACGCCCTGAAATTCATTTCCAAAAAGGCCCTTCACCCACCCCTGGGGCTTTTGACCGTAGCAGCAATGCTTCCCCATGCATGGGAAAAAAGGCTTGTGGATATGAACGTTAAAAAGCTGGATGATAAAACGCTCGAATGGGCGGATATTGTATTCATCAGCGGAATGACCGTTCAAGCACAATCCGCCGAAGGCATCATCAACCGGTGCAACCAACTTGGCGTAGAGGTCGTTGCAGGGGGGCCTCTTTTCACTTCCGCGCACGAGGATTTCCAAGGGGTGGATCATTTTGTTTTAAATGAAGCGGAATGCACACTGCCGCACTTTCTGGCAGACCTCCAAAAAGGCGCTCCAAAAAAGATGTACCAATCAGACGAATTCCCCAATTTTGAAACGACCCCAGTCCCCCTGTGGAATCTGGTGAACATGAGAGACTACGTATCCATGACCATCCAATATTCGCGGGGATGCCCCTTTGATTGCGAGTTTTGCGATATTACAACCTTGTTCGGCCGCAAGGCGCGCACCAAAAGCAGGGACCGCATCATTGCCGAGTTGGAAAGCCTCTACCAGACGGGATGGCGGGGGAACCTCTTCCTGGTGGATGACAATTTCATCGGCAACAAGAAAAAACTCAAGGAAGACGTACTTCCAGGAATTATCGCATGGATGAAGAAAAGAAAATACCCTTTCAACCTTTCCACCGAAGCTTCAATCAATCTGGCCGATGATGAAACCCTCATGCAAATGATGATTCAGGCAGGATTCGAAGGGGTCTTTGTGGGCATCGAAACGCCGGATGAAGCGAGCCTTGCGGAATGTAACAAATTCCAGAACCGGAACAGGGACCTGGTGGAAAGCGTCAAAAAAATCCAGAAGTTCGGTTTGCAGATCCGCGGCGGATTTATTGTGGGCTTTGACCATGATACCCCTTCCATCTTTGATCGACAGATTGAATTTATCCAGAAAAGCCGGGTTATTACCGCCATGGTGGGAATCCTGAACGCACCTCGCGGCAGCAGGCTGTACAAGCGCGTCAACAAAGAGGGGCGGTTGCTGGAGGGCATGTCGGGCGACAACACGGACCTTTCAACGAACTTCATTCCCAAGATGGGTTATGAAAAACTTGCCAGTGGCTACAAACGAATTATCAAGGGCATCTACGCCCCAAAACCATATTATGAAAGGGTAAAGGCCTTTCTTAAAGAATACCACCCCCAGGAAAAAAGATCCATTCGTCTCCATTTCGGCCACATTCGGTACCACTTCGGATATGCCGGGGCATTCTTCAAGTCCGCATGGTCTCTGGGGATAACGGATAGCGCCAGATCACATTACTGGAAGCTCTTTTTCTGGTCCCTGTTCAGACGTCCAAAACTGTTGCCCATGGCCATTACCTACTCCATTTACGGCTTCCATTTCCGAAAAGTTTTTGCCGGTTACCTCTAATGGTTCAGGAAATGTGAAGCAATAAAGTTTAAAAATTGAGGACCTCCTTCCTCCCCAACAATTCCAGAGCGATCCGGCAATAGGTTTCAACGCCCGAAGAAAGGGCTTCTTCGTTGAAATCGAATGCTGCATTATGAAGGGGCGCACCACCTTCACGGCCGACGTTCAGAAAAAAGAAGTAACCCTTGGCCTTTGCCGATAATTTGAAAACCTTCCGGCACATCACCTCTAAGTTGAACAAATACGGATAATTATGGTATGGAATACGTATGCAAAATAAACCTGGGATAACGAAATAATCAAGGAATGTTGCAAGGAACCGCTATTTTCTAAAGCATCAACGAACAGAGATAATCCTCAGCTCTTCGAATCTCAATTCCGCGATCTTCATTTTCCCTTTTGAGATGCATCACAACCTGTATGCCGGGAATTCCATAGCGTTTGTGAAAATTTAGAAGGCTTCTACCGGGGCTGGGATCCGATCGCTTCGCTTCAATCATCAGTTGGGGTTCATTGCCCCTGACCAGGCAAAAATCAACTTCGGCGCCATCCTTGGTCCGCATATAATGCAACGCGAATGGTTGACCCTTTAGATCCACCTGGGCGTAAACGTGTTTCAAGAGGCAAAGGGCAACCATATTTTCAAACCTCACCCCCTCGTCACCCCGTACCAGACCGGTATCAAAGAAATAGATTTTGGATTCCTTGAGAATGGATCGCGCAATGTTTCTCGAAAACGGCGGTACCCTGAAGATGATATAGAGAGATTCGAGAATCTGAATGTATTTTTTGACGGTATTCGGGGCAACCTGTATGTCTTCGGCGATGGATGTGTAGGAAACGGGAGAACCGATCCGGTTGCGCAAAACATCCAGAACCATCTGCATGGCTCTGAAATCATGTATTCTTTCAAAATCGAGAATGTCGGTCCGTATCAATCCGTCCACATACTGCATCCGCCAGCGGTCGGCATCCACATAATTTTCCGCCGTAAAAGGCTCGGGAAACCCGCCACGTTCCAGGAATCTGTCAAAGCTGAAAGCGTCACCCGTATGCGTAAGCTCCGCCGGTGAAAAAGGAAGCAATCTTTGTCTGAAGAACCTTCCGGCCAAAGAATCTCCGGTTTGTCGAAAGGCCTCCGGTCGAGCGCTACCGGTCACCAGGATCATCATTTGCGCTGGTTTTGTATCATATACCCCTTTCAGATAGTTCTTCCAGCCCTTCATTTTGTGGAGCTCATCGAGAATCAATAACTCTATTTTGTTCAGCCACGCCTCTTTCTTGATGATTTCACGGTCCCCGTAACTGTCATAATTCAAATAGAGGCTTTCCGAGAATGATTTGGCGATCTCCTGGGCCAACCAGGTTTTCCCTACCTGCCGGGGACCCGTGAGAAAAACCATCTTATTTTTGAGATCACTGACAATGGTCTGCCCTTGCTGACGCCGCATATTCCAGCCCTCCATACAAATATTCGGCCATTATGCACAATTTTGCAGAAAAGTCGAGACTTTTTTGCAATACCTTGCGGAATAGACGTTTGGACGGCTCACTCCTTTGGATTTGAGAATGAATCTTTCTCAGAGGTTGATGTTTTGTCGGGGATATTCCATATCAATTGATTTTGTAATGAGAACAACGGTTATTTCTGAGTAATCTGGATGACACAAGATAGAAAATTCGGGGGACACAATAAATTATTGACAACCGGTTTCAGTCACAACATTATGTGGGTATTTTAAAATACAGTTATTTGTTCTGTGGATCGTCTCCAATAAAAGATGACTGGGTGCAAGGGCTTCACGAATTCAGGCCAGCCAGAGTGAAGCGCCTTCCAGTTCCCAGAAAAGGGTACGGCTGACAGATCCCACGAAAACCTTTTTTAACAAACCCATCCCTGTTCCGGTTCGGCCCACGGCAACCGCTGCAAAGCGTCCCGACCCGGCTTCCCTGATGATCGCTTTGCCCGGATTGGCTTCGGGAATCACTTTAAAACGGATCCGTTCCGATAAAACCCCGTCAGCAGCAAGGTTCTCCCTGCCCCCTGCAAGAATCTCTTCTGCCGCCCTATCCCCCACTTTTCCTTTTCTGGAAACAGCCAGAAGCGTCACGTCCTGTTCCGGGGCCTGTCCCAGGATAAACCCCACGTGATCCAGCATACGCTGGGAAGCATCGGACCCATCCACGCAGGCCAGCACATCTTTTCGTCCCGAATCGGGCTTTCGGCAAAGCCAGATGGGAAAGTTCCATGGTTGTTCAAACAGGGTCTGGGTAACGCTTTCATCAAAGGCCTGTTCCAACCAGGAAAGCCCCCGCCGCCCAAGCACCACCGCATCATATTTGCCTTCGGCCCCCTCCTGGATGATTTCACTCACTTTTGAAAGCCTGCGCGCCCTGAGTCTGGTCGAAATCTGTTCATCCGTAAACCCCAATTTCAAAAGTTCTCCCTTTACCGCATCCAGCGCCTTCCGCCCGGTGGCCTCCGATTTCTTGCTTCGAAGTTCTGACTCGCGATCCGCCTCAAATCGGCCCGGTGGCTTCGGTGTCAGATACAGCAGAGTGATTTCAATGGTCTCTTTCTGTGCGAAAAACGCCCCCAAAAACTGCACCCCGAAAAGATTGTCGTGCTTTTCGCTGACGGTCACAAGCAGGTGTCTTTCCATTTTCCGGACCTCTTTGCCGCATGGGCCATTGTCGCCACGGGACTGTTCTTGCTGACGACAAGGATCCCAACGCCCTCGGTTTATCATTTAATATCATACTTTTTCATTTTATCATAAAGCGTGTTACGCCCTATGCCCAAAGCTTTCGACGTCTTGGTGATATTGCCGCTATAAAACAGGAGTGTCTTTTCGATGGCATCTTTTTCCAAGGCGCTCAAGGTCATGATTCTATCTGCGCCCGGCCGCGGGTTTTCGAACCGCTTTTTTCTTAAATAGGCGGGAAGATGTTTTATGGCAAGTGTTTCACCCGTCGTAAAATTCACGGCATGTTCCACCGCGTTGACCAATTCCCGCACGTTCCCGGGCCAAGGGTAATTTTCAAGCCGACTTAACGCATCAGGTGTGATCTGTTTGATTTCGCGACCCACCTTGCGGGATATTTTATCAACCCAGTATTGCGTTAAGAGGCGAATATCTCCTGCCCTGACTTTCAGGGATGGAAGCGTAATACTGATGACGTTCAGTCTATAATAAAGGTCTTCTCTAAAACTTCCTTTGGATACTTCCTCGAATAGGCTTTTATGGGTGGCCGCAATGATGCGAACATTAATCGGTATAGCTGTTTTACCGCCTACCGGCATAATCGCTTTTTCTTCCAGCACGCGCAAAAGATTTATCTGCATTTCCAGGGGCATTTCACCGATCTCGTCCAAAAACAAGGTTCCACAGTCAGCCACTTCGAACTTCCCTGTGCGACCGCCTCGTTTAGCGCCTGTAAAAGCGCCGTCAGCATAACCGAAAAGTTCGCTCTGAATCAATTCCCTGGGGATGGCCCCGCAATTGACAGGTACAAACGGACCGTAGCGGCAATCACTGGCGCCATGAATCGCCTGGGCAAAAAGCTCTTTACCGGTACCACTTTCACCCAGGATAAGGACGGTGGAGGGTCCGGAGGCGACCCTTTTCGCTTTTTCTATGGTCTGGCGAATGGCTTTACTTTCGCCGACAATATCCACAAACCTGAATTTGACAATCGCATCCTCCGGTTTGTTACTTAAAAAATATGATTTCGTTGTGGGTAAAAGGGTTAATACAAACCCCCTATTGTCATTTTTTTCTGAAAAAACCGGATTGGCCGTTGCAATACATGATCCCTGTCCGCAAGGCATATTGATCCGTATCTCCTCCTTGGTGAACCCTGCCGCCCTGGTCTTAAAAAAGTTCTGTAACCTGCCATGGTAATGAACGGATGCGGTTATGGTTTTGCCCACCACTTCCCTGGGATGGCACTGGAAGGATTTGGCCGCTACTTTATTGATACCCGTTATAAGACCCTGGCCATTCACCGCAATGATTCCGTCGGAAACAGAATTCAGTACGGCCTCCAAATATTTATTGATATCGTATAGTTCCCCGTATGATTCATCTAAAGTTATGCGCTCTTCGATGGCATGGGCCGTAGCGACAATCAATCCCAGTTGGTGGGCGGTCGCCCGTTCGCGGGGGCCTGATATGTCGAGAAACCCGATGATCTCTCCATTCTGTTTTCTGATGGGAGCTGCCGAACAGGTCCATAAGTGGTGACTTTCACAATAGTGTTCCGTGCCTGTAACCTGGACGGGATGCCCCAGGGCAAGGGCAGTTCCGATGGCATTTGTGCCGACAAATTCTTCCGCCCAATTGGCCCCGGGTCCAAATCTTAATCTATCCGCCTGCTTTAGCTCTTTCAGTCCGCCAACGGCGTTAAGGATATAGCCTTCCCCGTCGATTAAAACGACGACAAATTCCGATCCTTTCACACAATGGTAGAGCGTATCTATAATCGGCTTTGCCAACGCGGTAAGTTTTTCAGATCGATGCGTCAGTTCCTTTTCAGGAATGAACTTTTCACATACACCCTTTATGGGATCAACTTCAGCAAGTTGACATCTTCGCCAGGATTGCTCGATTTGATTATTGTAACGAGGATCGTCAATCCAGCCCTTTTTTAAGAAGGTCATCCATGTTTTCTTTTCCGTTTTGGAAGGGAGTTGCCAGGTGCTACCGTACCACTTTGGGCTAAGAATGGACTTGACCAAAGTGCCCGAGTCCATTGTCAAGTCACTCTTTACAAAGCAGAATTGATTGTTCTTGCGCACCAGGCTATACATCCTCTTCTCCTTTGCTTTTCCGGTCCCTCTGTGATTTCCATCATTAATGTTGGTCTGTTCGCCACAGGCTGAACTGTTTGTTGTCAGCCGGGTCAAAAGTAACCGATGGCGCAATGCGGGGCCGTGGTATCCGAGCGTATGTTCAATGTTAGTGATCGACCTGTAAAATTTAGCTTCATTTAAAGCATCTCGCAACCTTTTTTAGACTGTAAAGTTTACGTTTATCTTTATTTGCAACTATTCACAGGGTGCAGGGGACAGTTCTCAGGGGGCGGGACGTAACGATATGGGGCAGGCATTGCAAGCAATCCGACTGGAACGACTGCCCCATTTGTAGACACAAATCGTACCACAATTAAAACAGTTCGTCGCCACTTTTCCCGTTCAGGCCGGGATGACCGTCAAAACGAACCACTCCGACAGCGGCTTTTCCGGCAACGGCTTCGGCGATGCGCGCTGTTCCTCTATTGCCGAAACCACCGCATAATTCGATGGCTGCTATCCCTTCTTCAACCAATTTAAGGGCCACCCTTTCGGCTTCTTTGTAGTTATTGGCCGCAACCACAGTCAATTCGACTTGCGGCGTAACCACTATTTTTCGATCTTTATCAGGATCAACCTCCGGTGCTAAAAATATAAACGCTGCTTTTAAAGTCATTTCTGTATCCTTTCTTATAATTTGTTTTCATTTGTGCTAATTGGCATTTCCGATGCAAAAACTTTCCTTTTCATTGCAGATATCATTGTCTGCGCCACATCAACGACCAGGGGACCATCCACTGAAAGTCGTATTGCTACTTTTTGCCCCTTCTTGATTTCCACCTCCCGTTCCCCATCTAACGCCACTACGGAAGGTATAAAATTAATCTCCGCACTTTCCCCAACCGCCATCAATTGCACATCCTTGATCGACACGGTTTCGATAATACCGGGAGCGATGGGCGCCGTGACCGTCTGCCCATTGTTGCCTAATTTCAGATGCATGCTGACGGGCTCCTCTGCAGCGATGGATCGCAGCATCCCACCGATGGAGGAAAAGCCGATGGTGGCCGGACTCGTGCGATTCAAAAAAACTTGTTTGATTTTATCCATTTTCCATATGGCACGGGACCCGACAAACACATCCGTACTGACCACGGCATCTACCAGTGCCATATCGACAACGTTGCCTTCAAGGACAACCTCCAGGCGGGTGGATTGAAAGGTTCCCTCTTTCCGGGAAACTTTCCCGCTGGCAATCAGACCGGCCGCAAGCCCTGCCACCGTTCCTTCGATCATGTAAGGAAATACGTTGTTGGTGCCGGTGGACAGGGGCAAAATGGGAACCTGGCCGGCCCCCTTGGCCACCACCCGGTTGGTGCCATCACCACCCAGGGTGACAATACAGCCGGCCCCTTGCTGGGCCAACAACTGCGCCGCCTTGATGGAATCGCGCTGGTCCGCCTTGGTGTCGAACTGCAGCCTTTCAGCCGACAGGTCGACTTGTAACCCGTCCATAGCCCGCTCCACAATCCCGTGGTAATCCGGCATATAAGCGATGCGATGGATGCCGGCGGCTTGAAGGCCCAAAAGGACGCGGCGCACAATGCGGATTTTTTCCTGATTGTCGAACACGCTGCCGTAGGCGACAAGCCGACGGATATCCTTTCCCGACGCCGGATTGGCGATGATGCCGATCAATGACATGTTTAAGCCTTCCTTTTTGGTTTTGAAAAACTACGCCATCACTTTTCTGACAGCGTCAATGAGCTGCTGCTCGCTCGGTACGTAAGCCTTCTCCAACGGGGGAGAAAAGGGAACCGGGCAAAAAGGTGCGGCCACCCGCAGGATCGGCGCGTCCAGATAGTCAAAGGCTTCTTCAGCCACCTGGGCGGCTATTTCAGCTCCTGATCCGGCGAATTTCACCTCTTCATGCAAAATCACCAGCCGATGGGTCTTTTTAACCGATGCGAAAATCGTCTCCCCATCCAGCGGATAGAGTGTACGCGGGTCAACCACCTCCAGACTTATCCCCTCGGCGGCAAGCGTTTCAGCCGCACCCAAAGCAGTATGGACCATGTTGGCCGTTGCTACGACAGTGACGTCCTCGCCTTCACGCTTGATATGAGCCTGGCCGAAGGGAATGGTGTAAGCCCCTTCAGGGACCTCCCCTTCCATGGCATAAAGCATTTTATGTTCCAGGAAAACCACCGGGTTGTCGTCGCGAATCGCTTCGATCAAAAGCCCCTTGGCATCATATGGCGTACTGGGCATGACCACCTTCAGTCCCGGAAGATGCATGAACAAAGCTTCCAGGCATTGGGAGTGCTGGGCGGCGGCCCCGATCCCGGCGCCGCATGCGGTACGCATGACCATGGGAATTTTGGCTTTGCCGCCGAACATATATTTCATCTTTCCTGCCTGGTTATAGAGCTGGTCCAGGGCCACACCGATGAAATCGACAAACATCAATTCAATCACCGGCCGCAGACCGACGCTTGCCGCTCCCACCGCTGTCCCAACGATGGCGCTTTCGGTAATGGGGGTATCTTTCACCCGCTTTTCGCCAAACTGCTCTAGCAGGCCGGCCGTTACACCGAAACATCCACCAAAAACCCCCACATCCTCACCGGCGACATAAATATTGGGATCACGCTCCATTTCAACGACATGGGCATCTTTTATCGCTTGCGCGAAAGTCATATTCGACATTATTAATCCTCCTTTTGGATTTGTATTTTTAGCTTGAAACGCTAAGCCTTACCCAGCGACTTTCTTGTATTCTTGACAGGATTCAAGGAATAAAGCGCTTAGGTATACACATCCTCTGTCAATTCGGACACATCGGGGAACGGGCTTTCTTCGGCAAATTGTTCGGCTGCGACCAGATCGTCCTGAAGCGCCCCCTTGATCTCCTCAATTTTATTCCCGGTCAGCAGTTCCATCTCCACCAGCTTCTGTTCCAACCGCGGAATCGGGTCTTTTTCTTTCCACTCTTCAAGTTCCGCATCTTCGCGATAGGCACAGGGATCTCCTTCAAAGTGCCCCCTGTGGCGATAGGTTTTGCATTCAATTAAAGACGGCCCCTTGCCCTGGCGTGCACGGTTGATACCTTCGGCGGCCGCTTCGCAAACGGCAACAACATCATTCCCGTCCACAACCACACCGGGCATATCGTATCCCGCCGCGCGGTCGGCCACGTTGGGAACGCACATGGAGTTGAGGGTGCAGGAAGAGATACCGTACATGTTGTTTTCATTGATAAACACCACCGGCAGCTTCCAGCAGCTGGCTAGGTTCATGGCCTCATGGGTGGTGCCCTGATTGGAAGCGCCATCGCCGAAAAAGCAAACCGCCACGCCGTCATTGCCCAGATACTGACAGGCCAGCGCCGCTCCTGAAGCCAAAGGCGGGCCGCCGCCCACGATACCGTTGGCGCCCATAATGCCAAGATCAAGATCGGCGATATGCATGGAACCGCCTTTTCCCTTGCAATAACCGGTTTTTTTGCCGAACAGCTCGGCCATCATCTTTTTGATGTCACCGCCCTTGGCAATGAGATGCCCGTGGCCGCGGTGGGTGCTGGTGATATAATCTTTGTCGGTCAAATTCGCGCAAACACCGGTGGCAACTGCCTCTTCACCCACATACAGGTGGACAAAACCCGGAATCTTGCCGCCCGCAAAAAGCTCGGCAACACGATTTTCAAAGGTTCGAATTTTGACCATGGTGGTATACATCTTAATCAATTGTTCATTCGTCAGGTCCATTGCGTTCCTCCTTCTTTTTCATGTTGATAAAACGGTTTGACCAGATATCTTCAATTTACCGGTATAAGACTACCGCCTCCTTTCTCCAAAAAACGGTTCTATATTGGTGCGAATGGAAACCGTCACCGCCACATTGGCCATGACGATTAAAATATCAGCCCCTGGGCAGATATAATGCCCAGTTACCCGCATCCCGGGCCGCGTCGACCACCGCTTCCGAAAAAGTGGGATGGACCCGGATGCCACGGGCCAGTTCCTGAACCGTGGCTTCCAGTTGCATGGCCATAACCCCCTCACCGATGATTTCGGTGGCGTTGGAACCGATGATATGCACACCTAAAATTTCACCATAACGGGCATCCGAGACGATTTTGACAGCGCCATCGACCTGGTTTCGAACCATGGCCAACCCGTTGATGGCATACGGAAAAGCCCCGGTTTCCACATCATGGCCCTGCTTTTCGGCGTCTTCTTCCGAAAGTCCCACCGCGCCCATCTCAGGCTGCGTCCACAGGCACCGGGGAATCAGATTAAATGGATAGCAATTATTCGCTCCCATAGCATTTTCAGCGGCAAAAACAGCCATGGACGAAGCCCCGTGGCTGAGCATCCAGCCGCCGGTTGCATCGCCAATGGCAAAAATCCCTTCAACCGAAGTCTCCAGATGATTGTTCACACGGATTCCTTTATCTTCGTTTAACGTTACACCGAGCTTTTCCAAACCCAGGTCAAAGGTATTGGGCTCCCTTTTGGAAACCAGGACTTTTTCCACCTTGACGCTATGCTCCTTGGCGCCCGAAAGTTTGCAGGTTGCCCCCGTTTGGGTCGTTTTTACAGACTCAAGAGATGCGCGGGGAATAATCTCAACACCCGTTTCCCTTAACGCCTGAGCAATTCTCTGGCTGGTTTCTGAATCTTCTCGGGATAAAATTCTCGCAGACCCGGCCGCCATGACGACTTTACAGCCGAATGCATTGAGCAAAAAAGCCATTTCAACTTCGATATAGCCGGATCCACAGACCAGTATCGATTCGGGCACCGCCGTCATTTCCAACACGTCGTCCGTGGTCATGGCGACCTTTTTTAACTCCGGTATCTCCGATGCGCATAGGGAGCTGCCCGTGGCGACAATGATTTTTTTCGTTTCAATGAGGCGACCCTCCACATCCACTTCCCGCGGATTTTTTAGAATTGCGCGTCCTTTAATCACCTCAACACCATTGTTTTTTAACAGCGCTTCCATACCCATGCGAATTTCAGCTGATACACCACTTTTTCGCTCCGTAAGCGCCTTAAAATCTATCTCTTCAAGGGAGGCATTGATCCCGAACTCTTTTCCTGTCTTAAGCCGGTCAAGCAAATCGCCGGCCCTCAGCCAGACCTTGCTGGGAATGCATCCCCGGTTTACGCAGGTGCCGCCTGTTTCGGCACATTCAACCAGGACAACATTCGCCCCCAACTGGGCAGCGCGGATTGCGGCTGCATAGCCCCCCGATCCACCGCCGATGATCATCACATCATGCATTATTTCACCTCATTAAATACGAATTGATGGTTTAAACTCGGGTGCTAGGCTATGATCAGCATGGGCTGCGCCAGGTAACGGGCCAGGTTATTTAAAAAAGTCATGGCCGGTGCACCATCCACAACTCGGTGATCAAAAGTAAGACTGAGTGTCATCATGTGCCGGATGGTGATCTCACCATTAAATACGGCCGGTTTTTCGATCACGCGGCCAATGCCGAGAATTCCGGTCTCCGGCGGATTGAGCACCGGCGTGAATCCATCCATGCCGAGCATGCTGACGTTGCTGATGGTAAAGGTGCCATCGGTGACCTCTTCTACGGCCAGGGCCCCCTCGCGCGCCTTTCGCGCCAGTTCCCTGACCTCTTGAGCGATTTGCAGCAGTGTTTTCTTTTCAGCGTTGCGTAATTTCGGGACAATAAGCCCTTCCGAGAGTGCAACAGCAATACCCAGATGAACCGTGTCATGGATCAGGATCTCTTCACCGACCAGGGTGGAATTCATAATGGGGTGGCGCATCAATGCACGGGCTGTTGCCATGACAATGATGTCATTGTATGAAATTTTTACGGATTCATCTTTTTCATATTCCGCTCGCATAAGATCCCTGAACCGCACCATTTCGGTGACATCCACCTCGGTGAAAGCGGTGAGTTGGGCGGCGTTCTGCAAACTGGCGTGCATGTTGTCCGCGATAACCTTGCGTATTCCTTCAAAGGGGATCACCTTAGCCTGGGAAGGCGCCTCTTGGGGGGCATCCTTTGCCGCGGCAAGGGCAAGCTCAACATCTTGCCGGGTGATTTTGCCATTCTCCCCGGTACCGGTAATTTCAGACATGTCCAGGCCTTCCCGTCTGGCGATTTCAGCAGCCAGAGGTGTAATCTTTGGCACCGCCGGTCCATCCCTATGGTATTTTTCCACATCCGCCTCTTTTATTTTTCCATTCTGACCGGTTCCCGGTACCCGGGCCAAATCAACACCTAATTCCTTTGCCACGCGGCGGGCGGATGGGGTCGCCAATATGCGTTTCTTTTCCTTTGGCTCTGTTTCCGCTTCAGCGGATTGGGGCTTTGCAGGATCGGCTGACGCCTCAACCACTTCACCGGCCTGGATGCCTTCAATACGTTCAAGTTGCTCTCCAGCTTCAGCTATAACCGCCAGGATCGTCCCAATCGGTACGGTCGTACCGACGGGCGCCACAATCTGAAATAAAATTCCACTTCCCGGTGATTCGATCTCGTTGGTAATTTTTTCCGTTTCAACTTCAAATAAACCTTCTCCTTTCTCAACGGAATCACCCTCATTTTTACACCATTTTGCGACCTTGCCCACTTTCATCGTCATGCCCAGTTTCGGCATCGTTACGTTTACACTCAATCTGCGGCCCTCCTTTCGATTGAATCGAACAAAAAATGATCAATTTATTCGTTAAAAAAAATCATTGTAAACAGCAAATAGGCTCTCTTTAAGCAAACTGTATGCCACACGGGCAATGAAGTCATTTCAACAGCCATCATTCGATGCTATATTTATTTAATTTCAATATGTTAAGGCGTAATAGCCCTAGAAAAATCAGCTGTCAGAATCGCAGAAGGGGAAGAGAACGCCGATAGAAGAAGACCTCAAGTGTTCGGATTTCGAACGATCTTGTTTTTAATTCAATTAGACGGGCCTGTTCAGAAAGAAGTCCAAGCATTGCCATGTTTTCGAACAATGTTAGATTTTCGAACAATCATGAGGGAAAACAGATCGCAAAACTGCCGCGAACCTGTAATACGATTTAGATACGAGCTCGGGGAACAGACCTGACGCAATTATGCCAAGGACCCTACTCCCACTCAATGGTGCTCGGTGGTTTGGAGGAGATATCATAAACCACCCGGTTTACCCCCTTGACGCTGTTGATGATCCGGTTGGAAATTCTGCCCATCACCTGGTAAGGAATTTTCGACCAGTCGGCGGTCATGGCATCCAGGCTGTCCACAACGCGTACGGCTATGACGTGTTCATAGGTCCGTTCATCGCCCATAACGCCGACAGTGCGAACCGGCAAAAGCACCGCAAAAGACTGCCACACCTTTTCGTAAAGGCCGGCTATTTTGATTTCATCCAGCACGATGACATCAGCCTCCCGCAGGATACGAAGCCTTTCGACGGTGATTTCCCCCAGAATTCGGATGGCAAGACCGGGACCGGGAAACGGCTGACGCATAACCAGTTCCCTGGGAAGTCCCAGTTCAATGCCCACCTCACGCACCTCATCCTTGAAAAGCTCCCGCAGCGGTTCCACCAGTTTCAGATTCATCACTTCGGGCAACCCTCCCACATTGTGGTGGCTCTTGATGGTGGCGGAAGGGCCTTTGAATGACACACTTTCAATAACATCCGGGTACAGGGTGCCCTGGGCCAGGTACTCAGCCGAGCCCAATTCAGCCGCCTTTTTTTCAAAAACTTGAATAAACTCTCCCCCAATGATCTTTCGCTTTTCTTCGGGGTCCGTCACACCTTCCAAAGACCCAAGGAAAAGTTCCGAAGCATCCACCAGATGCAGATCAATACCGTAATATTCTTGAAACACCTCCACCACTTTTCGGGCCTCCCCTTTTCGCAGGAGCCCGTTGTCCACCAGGATGCAAGAGAGATTATCCCCAATGGCTTCATGAAGGAGCACCGCAGTTACCGAGGAATCCACCCCCCCGGAAAGCCCGCAGATGACCCGTTCATTGCCAAGCTCCTCACGCAGGCTCTCCACCGTCCTTCGGACAAAGGAGGCCATGGTCCAGGACGGTTCGCAACCGCAGATGTGAAAAAGAAAATTGGCCAGGATTTTGGGGCCCTCGGGCGTATGGGCCACCTCCGGATGGAATTGAACGCCAAAAAACCGCCGGGACGTATCAACCATGGCAGCCACGGGGCTGTTCTTGCTGCTGGCAAGGACCTCAAATCCTTCCGGCATCTGGTCAATACGATCCCCATGGCTCATCCAAACGGTCCACTCGTCATCCTTCTCAAATCCATAAAACAGATCCCTGTCATCCCGGATGGTCATGGTGGCATTTCCGTATTCACGATCACCCGACTGGGCCACCACGCCGCCCCGCAAATGGGTCAGAAACTGCATGCCGTAACAGATGCCCAATACGGGCATACCGAGATCAAAAATACCGTCATCCGCAAAGGGCGCATCCGTGTCGTAAATGCTGGCGGGCCCGCCGGACAGGATAATACCTTTGGGAGAAAAGGCCTTTATCGCCTCCAGAACCATGTTAAATGGGTGAATTTCACAATAGACCTTGGCCTCTCGCACCCTCCTGGCGATGAGCTGCGTATATTGCGAACCAAAGTCCAGAATCAGAATTTTCTCTTTAAAAAAATCGACATCCATTTGATAAACCCTTATTTGAAATTTATGTCATCTATTCTATTCGATAGTTGGGCGCCTCTTTCGTGATAATCACGTCGTGAACATGGCTTTCCTGAAGACCGGCGGGGGTAATCTGTATGAACTTTGGTTTGGTCTGCAAATCCGCCATATTGCGGCATCCCAGATACCCCATCCCAGACCGCAACCCACCCACCAGTTGATAAACCGTATCGGCCAGGGTACCCCGATAGGGCACACGGCCTACAATGCCCTCGGGCACAAGCTTCTTGTCCTGCGCAATCTTTGCCTGAAAATACCGATCCCGGCTCCCTTCCTGCATGGCCTCCAGAGATCCCATGCCCCTGTAGACCTTGTAGGTTCGACCCTGAAACAGAATGGTCTCACCCGGGCTTTCCTCGGTGCCGGCAAAAAGGCTCCCGATCATGACCGATCCGGCGCCCCCCGCCAAAGCCTTTGTGATATCACCGGAAAACTTGACCCCCCCGTCCGCAATAACGGGGATACCGTGTTTGCGTGCTTCTTCCGAACAATCCATAATGGCCGTCATCTGCGGAACACCGATTCCGGCAACCACCCGGGTGGTACAGATGGAACCCGGCCCCACACCCACTTTCACGCCATCCACACCAGCGTCGATAAGCGCTTTTGTCGCTGATGCCGTGGCCACGTTGCCGGCGATGATTTCCAGTTCCGGAAAGGTCTTTCTGGCAAGGGCAACCGACTCAATCACCATCTCGGAATGTCCATGGGACGTGTCCACCACCACCACATCCACGGCGGTTTCCATCAGGCTTTCAATTCTCTCAAGGGTATCCTCCCCCACCCCCACTGCCGCACCGACCCGCAAACGACCCAAGTCGTCCTTGCAGGCGTTCGGGTACTTCTTGATCTTTTCGATATCCTTGATGGTAATGAGACCCACCAGTTTGCCGTTGTCATCCACCACCAGAAGTTTTTCAATGCGCCGTTCATGCATAATCGCCTTTGAATCTTCCAGGGTAATCCCCGTCTTTGCCGTGGCAAGATTTTCATGGGTCATCACCGACCCCACGGTGTGGTCCAGGTTGGTTTCAAATCTCAGGTCCCTGTTGGTGATAATGCCCACAAGGCTTTCCCCCTTAACCACCGGCACACCGGAAATCTTGTACTGGTTCATGATTTCAAGAACTTCATGGATTTTCCGATCGGGCTCAATGGTGATGGGATTAACGATCATGCCACTTTCGGACTTTTTGACCTTTTTGACTTCCAGTGCCTGTCGTTCCATGCTCATGTTCTTATGGATAAACCCCATCCCGCCGTGCCGGGCCATGGTAATGGCGGTTTCGGCTTCCGTTACCGTGTCCATGGCCGCCGAGACAACGGGAATATTGAGCCGAACATTGCGGGACAACCGGGTCTGCACATTGACTTCAGTGGGCAACACGGCCGATCGATCCGGAATCAGGATGAGATCGTCAAATGTATAACCAAATTGAATATTATTTTTATCCATGTTGTTCTCCTTCAAGAAAATCCATCAAAGTCCCCTGCCAAATAAATATAGGACCTTTTACGCGTTAACGGCTCAAACGTCTCACCATTGTCTCCCACGCCTGCGATCAGCAGCCTTGCCGTATGGCTACCCAAGTCTATGGAAGCGATATTGCTCATAATCGGTGCATTGTAACAACGAAAACCGCATTTTCAAGCCGCCGGACACCACCGAAACAGATGCCTGCCATTAAGGAAACCACCCCACAAAATCGGATTATTGGGTTCCCACATACACGGGTCTGAAATCCCGCTCATCCTGTCTGAGACCGTTTTGAATTACACCCAGCATCCGGTCCTTATCTGACGGCATATCCCCCGAAACATCCAGATAATTGGTGTAATGATCGCTTCGAATTTTTGAGGTCACATTGAGATTTTCAATGATATTCGCCAGTTCCTTCAGTACCTCATGCGGAGAAAGCATCTGGAATCTTCCTTTCCCGATCTGATGCAGCATCAGGGTATTCAGTTTGGGAAGGAAGGTACGCACCCGAATAAAGTCAGGATTCACGGCATTGAGTACGGATGCGGTTTCCCTCGCATGGGCCAGTGTCCTTTCCAGACCACCGATCCCCAGCAGCACATAGACGCTCAAATCTATGCCCGCCTCCCTGGCCCACAACCCGGCCTCCACCTGTTGTCTTGAATCGGTTCCTTTTTTAATCCTTCGCAGGACCTCGTCATCCCCGCTTTCGAGCCCCACATGTATCCTTGACAAACCGGCATTTCTGAGTCTGGCCAGTTTTTTAAAACCTTTTCCGTGAATGTATTGGGAAGAACCGTACACCGTAATCCGTTTGAGCAGAGGAAAGAGAGACCGTGCACGAGAGCAGATATGGACCAGATCATCCGTGGCCATTGCAATGGTGTTTCCCGCCGGGAAAAAGAGCGTTTGAACCTTGCTGCCATAGGTTTCCCGCGCTTCCAGCAGATCCGCATCAATACCCTCAACGGACCGCACCCGAAAACGGGGGCCTTTCTTGTAAACCATGCAAAAGGTGCACTTGTTGTGTGGACAACCGACTGTGGCCTGTACGAGCAGGCTGTCCGCTTCACTGGGGGGACGGTAAATGGGCCCTTCATAATGCATAGAAAACAACTATTTGAAGCATAACAGGAAAGAATCAGGTTGAAAAGGTCGCAAACTTTGACCCACTGCGGTTTCTTCTAACAAACATAATGGTTACTGTCAAGCGGATAGCCTTTTGCCTTTCCATGAAAAGAGGGCAAAACACCCTTGACAAAAGGAATCCCTTTTAAGTAAAAGATTGCTAAATTTCATGGGTGGAGTTTTTCAAACACCCCATGATCGTTAGAAGTCACACTGCAATGTTGGGAACTTAAGGAAAATCATCATGGATAACAAGGCTCTTCGAACCGTCGCCTACTGCCTGGCAGCGGCTTTTCTGTTGATCGGCGTGGTTTGCTACGCGGCATTCGCAAAAAAAGCCCCGGAAAATCCCATCAGGATTATGTTCAAAAATACGGGCGGCAACGTGCTTTTTGATCATAAGGCACATCTTTCCGAAGATGGCTATGGCATTGAATGTGCTGATTGCCATCACGACCTTGAGAACGAAGGCGACACCCCTGCCGCGTGCAGTGAATGTCATGATGCGGAAGGGGAAGATGCACCGAAACGGGTGGACGTGCTGCACTCTCAATGCAAAGACTGCCATGATGAAGGTGGCAGCGGACCGGTGAATTGTGCCGAGTGTCATGTGATGTAGCCTTCTTTTTTAAAGTATCTGTTACCCATGGACAGATCGGATGTTTTTTCATGGGCGGGAGGGAAATATGATAAAAAAACCGTTTTTCGGTTTTGGAAAACCCAGACTGGATTATGCCGGCATTGAAGGGCTTGAGCAGGGTGAAGTGAAGGACATCCCCCTTCCGGGGCAGGCCGTTTTATTTGTTGAAGCGCCTCATCCCACCGTCAGTGACGTTTTGTTCCAGGTGGGCGACGAAATCAAAACCGGACAAAATCTGAAAGTTTCACCTTTTTCGAAGGCGACATTCACCTCAACGGTAACGGGAACCATTACAGATATTTCAAAAAAGACGGGCTACCTGGGAAAAACGTTTCTTTCGGTGAGTATCGACGTCTCCGAAACGGACCAGTGGGACGATGCCTTTTCTCTAGCGGTCCAAACATCTGAACCGGAAAAAGCGGGTCCTTACCTCAACGGGCTGCCGGGAATCTCAGATATGGACGCGTTGATTCATCCCGAAACGCCGTTAAAAACCATTGTGGTGAATGGGATGGACAAAGACCTTCTGGTAACAACCCAGCAAATGGTCATAAAATCCCAGGCGGACGATCTCAAAGAAGGCATCGACTATCTGAAAAAAATAACCGGGAATCCGAAAGTTATCCTTGTTGTGCCCCCGTATCTCAGCACGGAAGCGGCAAAATCGGGCGCCCAAGTCCAAACCATCACCCCGGCTTACCCCAACAGCCTGCCTGAAATGATCATGAAAAATGTTTTGAATCAAATCGTTCCCGCCGGCACGGACTGTTCATCCCTGGGTGTGGGGTTTATTAATGCTGAAGGGGTGGCAGCACTGAAATCCGCCATTACGGAAAGGAAACCGCCCGTCACCAAGATGGTGACCGTTATCGGGAAAAATGAAAAGGCCCAGATGATCAGGGTTTGTATGGGAACCCCCATCAAGGCAGTTCTAAGCACGCTTGACATTCCCCTGGAGCAGGGCGACAGGCTTGTGGTCGGCGGCCCCATGACAGGAAGAAGCATTTATACGGAAGACATGCCCGTTTTGCAGGATACGGATGCCATCATGGTACAGGGCAAAGACCAGCTCGCCCTCAATGCCGATGACCCGTGCGTGAATTGCGGAGAATGCATCAGGGCATGCCCTGTCAACATTCCCGTCAATATGCTGGTGCGCCTCCTTGAGAACAGCCACTATGAGGAGGCTGCCAAAGACTACGACCTCCTTTCCTGTATCGAATGCGGGCTCTGCAGTTACGTATGCGAAGCGAAAATCCCTGTTTTTCACTATATCATGCTGGGGAAATATGAACTGTCGCTGATGGAAAAAGCGGAGGAAAGCGTTAATGGATAATCGTAAGCTGTTTGTCAGCTCACATGCCCCTTACTGGCACAATGGGAGCAGCATTGCCATAAAAAGCTACAATATCATGCTGGCCGCCCTTCCCGCCGTAATTCTGGGCATCTATCAGTACGGGATGCCGGCCCTGGGCGTGGTCACTTTTTCCATATCCTGCGCCATGATCTGGGAACTCATCATGAACTTTATCATGAGACGGCCTGTCAGCATCGGCGACGGCAATGCCGCCGTCATCGGACTGATGCTCGCCATGCTCCTGCCCGCCGCCACCCCCTGGTGGGTGGTATTGATCGGCACATTCCTGGCCATTGTGGTGGGAAAGCAGATTTTTGGCGGCATCGGGTGCAACCCACTGAATCCGGCCCTGGTGGCCATTGCCATGATCTTCCTTTCCTGGAAAGGCATCCTGGATTTTAACGAGGCCCTGCTCAATTACGAACTGGGGTTTCCCATGACCTATCCCCTGGCCACCCTGAAATACCTTGGCGTAGAAGCGGTTTCGGAATATGGCGCGGGCGCCCTGCTCATGGGCTGCCATACCGGAGGCATCGGGTCCACTTTTGGCCTTGGTCTGATCCTGGGCGGCGTTTACCTAATCCTGCGGGGACTCATCCGCTGGGAAATCGCCATCTCCTTTCTGGCAGGCGTGTTCATCACCGCCCTTCTGTTTAACATGGCAAACCCTGACGCCTATGCGGGGCCGGTTTTTCATCTTCTGACCGGTTACACGCTGATCGGCGCATTTTTCCTAGCCACCGAAGATTCTTCTTCACCGGTTAATTTTGTTCCCATGCTGCTTTATGGTGCACTGGCCGGGCTTCTCACGGTTCTGATCCGCAATATCGGCGCCATGGTGGATGGCGTTGTGTTCGCCATTCTCATGTTGAATCTCGCAAACCCATTACTGGACAAAATCAGGCCCAGGGCCATTGGAAAGGAGATGGAAAATGCGTGATATGTTTAAGCTTTTCATTGTGATAGTGATTTTCAGCGCCATCTCCGGGGGCGTACTAGCCTCCGTTCGAAACGCTACCAAGGACCGCATTGAGTACCAACAGCTGGTCTTTGTCAAAGGCCCCGCCATTAATCTCATCATGGAGGGGTGCACCAACGACCCGCTGCAGGATCGGTTCAAAATCAAGGATCAAGACAAAGAAAGGGATTTCTTTGTGGGTGAATTTGACGGCAAAAAAAATGTGGTGGCCTTTGAAACTTACGGCAAGGGATTCGGGGGTGACATCGGTGTTATCACGGCGGTGGATGTAGACACGGACAAAATCATCGGTGTCGCGGTAACCACCCACAGCGAGACCCCCGGCGTCGGGTCAAAAGCGAAAACCGACCCCAAATTCGGTGCCCAGTTTAAGGGGCAGCCCATTACCGACGTCTTCAAGGTCAAGGCTGATGGAGGGCGGGTCGACGCCGTCAGCGGCGCCACCATATCATCCCGCGGCGTCGCCGCTGCCGTTGCACAATCAGGAGAAATTTACAAGCGCTTGAAAAACGATCTCAAAAACAAAATGAAAGCGTCTCAAGGATAAGGGGGATAACATCAGTTATGGCAAAAACGGCTGTTCAGGAATTCACAAAAGGACTCTGGGCTGAAATCCCGCCTTTTCGACTGGTCTTAGGTCTCTGCCCCGTGCTGGCCGTGACCAAGGGCGTGGAAAACGGCATCGGCATGGGGGTTGCCACCACCTTTGTTCTCGTATGTTCCAATGTCCTTATATCAATGCTTCGGAACGTCATTCCCAAAAAGGTGAGAATCGCTTGTTTCATCGCGGTCATCGCCACATTTGTGACCGTTGTGGAGCTGTTGATGCAGGCATTTGCTTATCCGCTTTTCCTCAAGCTGGGAATTTTTATTCCCCTGATCGTGGTGAACTGTATCGTCCTGGGGCGTGCTGAAGCCTTTGCCGCCAAAAACAAGGTCATTCCCTCCTTTGCCGACGGACTCGGCATCGGCCTTGGGTTCACCCTGTCCCTGGGCGCTTTGGGCGCCATCCGGGAAATACTCGGCTCCGGCATGTTTTACGGCATGCCGGTCTTTGGACCGTCGTTTCAACCTTTTGGCTTTATGGTTCAGGCGCCGGGCGCGTTTGTATGCCTGGGGCTCATGCTGTGCATCATGAATATGATGGGGAAGAAATAAAAAGGAGTAGATGATGACCGACTACCTCATACTGATTGTCAGTTGTATTTTCGTCAACAATATCCTGTTGATGCAATATCTGGGGAACTGCCCTTTCTTAGGCGTATCCAAAAGAATGGAAACAGCCACGGGCATGGCCATGGCGGTGGTTTTTGTATTGGTCATGGCGGGCTCCATCACCTGGATGGTAGACAACTTCCTGTTAAAGCCGTTTGATTTGGAATACCTGCGAACCCTCACCTTTATACTGGTGATCGCATGCCTGGTGCAGTTCGTGGAAATGTTCCTCCGAAAATCGATCCCCACGCTCTATGCCGGACTCGGCATCTTTCTGCCCCTCATTACCACCAACTGTGCCGTAATGGGCGTATGCCTCATCAACATCATGGAGGAGTACAGCTTCATGCAGGCCCTGGTCGCTTCCTTCGCCTACGCCATTGGTTTCGGCCTGGCCCTGGTCCTCTTCGCGGGCCTTCGCGAGCGCATTGTCCTGGCACGGGTGCCGAAGCCGCTGCAGGATACCTCTATCGGTCTGGTGACCGCGGGGATGCTCTCCCTTGCCTTCTTTGCATTTAAAGGGATGGTATAAAACCTCCTTTTTACCATAACGCGACAAAAAAATGGGATTCCCTGCGCTTAAGGAAATCCCATTTTTTGTGACGGTTTACAGTTGCCGGTTTACGGTTGAACTCGTGTTACAATGCGCGTCATTTTAGGCCGGTATTTCCTGTTGGCCAAAGGTGATTTATCAAAACGCCTCAGGAGAATAAACGTGGCACCCATGGCCAGGAACCCAAATACAATGGAACAGGCTGTCGCACTTAAGCCCAGGACCGGCGCCAGGAGCGTTCCACCCACATAAGCACCGCCGATCAGCGCCGCAACGGGAATGAAATACACATAGATTGAGAGGGCCAAAAACGTCCCGGACAGAATACTGATCTCAACCTGGTCCCCTTCGGCCGCTTTCAGAGGGTTGTCCACCTCGACCTCCATGGGTTTTCCCCCATGCACATCGCATGAATCGCGGGATTCACATGAGGAACAGGCGGAGCTCTTCTGAATGCTAACGATGGCCTTTCGGCCCGAAACTTTACCAATAATACCCTGTTCGGTAATCATTTGTGGCTATTCTCCTTATTTGCCGATATCATACCACGAAACCTTGAAAAATCAATCGAGAACAGAGACCCCCATGCCGGCATTGTTTAAAATTCCAGCTTCTGAGATAGAAAAACGCATACAAAGCCTTCAGGAAAATATGCAACAAAGTAAAATAGACGGTTTTCTCATTGTTCAGCGGGTGGACCTGCTCTATTTTTCCGGAACAGCCCAAAACGGGTTCCTCTACATCCCCGCCCAGGGAAACCCTCTCCTTCTGATCAAACGGTACGCCCCCAGAGCCAGAGAAGAATCATCCATTGACAATATCATCGAAATCACATCCCCCAAGGACGTGCCTGGGCGGATTATGGACGTTTACGGCCCTCTGCCCAACACATTGGCTTTTGAGCTGGACGTGCTTCCCGTCACCCATTTTGATTTTTACAAACAACTGTTTCCCACAAAAACCCATGTGGATGGGTCTTCACTTATTCACCAGACCAGAAGCGTAAAATCCCCATGGGAAATCGAGCAAATGGAAAACACGGCAAGGCTTTCCGCCAAAACATTTGAATATATGGAAACGCATCTCAAGGACGGGTATACGGAGATGGAATTCGCCGGGATGTTTGAGGCCTTTGCCCGAAAAATCGGCCATGCGGGAAAACTGAGGGTCAGGGATTATCAGTCCGAGGTCTACCCCTGGCACGTGTTGAGCGGCCCCAATAGCGGAAAAATGGGGCTTCTGGACTCCCCCTTCAGCGGAGAGGGAACCTCTGCGGCATTTCCCGTGGGCGCCGGCTTTCGAAAGATGATGTCAAATGAACCCATACTGATTGACCTCGGCTTTGTTTACAACGGATATCACATGGATGAAACCCGGATGTTCGCCATCGGATCCATGCCTCAAAAGGCCATGGACGCATCCATGGCGGCCATGGAAATTCATGACGAGATCCTCGAAACAGCCAGGCCCGGAATCCCCATCAACGCCCTTTTCGAAACTTCGGTTGCCAAAGCAAAAGCCCTGGGGTATGCCGAAACCTATCTGGGACCTCCCGGTTATAAAGTCTCATTTGTGGGGCATGGCATCGGCTTGGATCTGGTTGAGCAGCCCATCATCAGTACCAAAAATGAAACCCTCCTTCAACCGGGCATGACATTTGCCATTGAACCCAAAATCAATTTTTTGAACGAGTTCGGCGTTGGGATTGAAAGTGTTTTTACGATCACCGAAACAGGGCACAGGATAATCAGCCGGGTCCCCGGGGAAATTTTCATTACATAAAGACTTATCCATGGGTAAAAAAAACCATACCGCCTCTCTGGAAAAGGTGAAAATACTCAAACAGCAACTTCAACAACACCGCATGCTGCTGGAGCTGGGCCGGGTAATCGTTTCCGAGATGGACATGCATGGTCTCTTCAAAGTGATCATGAACCAGACCCGCCGCTTCATGGGAACGGAAAAATGTTCGGTCTTCATCTTTGACGATGAAAAAGATGAGCTGTGGTCAAGGGTTTCCACGGATCTGGAAGCCAATGAAATACGCTTCCCCGCCCATACCGGAATTGCCGGCTGGGTCTTTCAAAACCAGAAACCCCTGATCATCAACGACGCTTACGGAGATCCCCGCTTTTATCCCGGTGTGGATCAAAAAACCCATTTTAAAACCCGAAACATCCTGTGTCTTCCCTTGATCAATCGAAAGGGGACGTGCATTGGAACCCTTCAGGTCATCAACAAAACATCCGGAGATTTTACATCGAATGATGAGGAATTGCTGCTTTCGGCCAGCCACTACATCACCATCGCCTTTGAAAATGCCAGGCTTTATGACGACCTTAAAGTTCTGGACAAGGCCAAGGAACGGGTCATCAACCATCTGTCCCACGAACTGAAAACACCCCTTGCCGTGCTTTCAGCCGCGTTTAACCGACTGCACCAACAGCTGGACCCGGATAAGAACCCAAACGCCCATAAAACTTTTTTGCGCGGCAAGCGCCAGATCCAGCGACTAGCGGATCTGGAAATCAAGATCGGCGATATTCTGAACCAGCGTCCTGTTGCGGAGCAACTTCGAATTCTGAACATTATTGAAAACGCAGCCGATTTGGTGGATACGTTCAGGGACCAGAGTGAACCTCAAAAGGAGGAAATCCTTGGTTATATTGCCCGCCGCCTTGACGCCCTTTTTGCGATTTCCGACATCCGTCCCGAACCCATCCAAATAGCGCCCTTTTTAGACAATATCCTCCAGGAAGCCAGGGTCCCCATGGGGGCGAGGGATCTCGACATCATTTTACAGACGGATGATGCGGTTCAGCTGATGATGGACCGTGGCGTACTTGAAAAGATCGTATCCGGGATTTTGAAAAATGCCATTGAAAATACCCCGGACGAGGGCATTAGCGAACTGCATGTGGAAACCCTTGAAGAGGGCATTCAAATCACGGTACGGGATTACGGAGTGGGCATTACGGAAACCAACCGGAAATTGATTTTCGGCGGGTTCTTTCACACCCAGGATACAGACATGTATTCTTCGAAAAGGCCCTATCAATTCAATGCGGGGGGCGCCGGCGCGGATCTATTGAGAATCAAAGTCTTCTCCGAACGCATGGATTTTTCAGTCCGTTTCGAAACCACCAGATGCCCCTACATCCCCACCGACACCGACATGTGCCCCGGGCGAATATCAAGCTGTGAATTTATTCAGAACCGGGAAGGGTGCCTCAAAACGGGCGGCAGCACGTTTTATGTGCTTTTTCCGAAAGAAACCAACAGTCGCAAAATGATTGACAAATTGATACAATAAGATATCATCCTAATAGTCATGCGTATATATTTCAAACCGCCTTTCAGGAAATTCGTAAAGAAACAACCCAGGCCTTTCCAACTGGTCATTGAGGATGAAGTAGAAAAAATTGTTGAGACTCCGGAATTGGGGGTTTCAAAAAAAGGGGATTTATCGGATTTCAGGACTCACAAGTTCTATTATGGAAAACAGACTTTTTTGATCTCGTACCGTCAATGGGAACCGGAGATCGCTTTTTATACCCTGGGAAGCCATGAAAATTTCTATCGTGAACTCAAACGATATTTAAAAGGAACGGGAAAGCCATGATCACTGCGGAAAAAGTCTATGAAGACCTGCTGAAAATGCCTGTAAAAGAGAGAGAAAAACTGTTCTCCGTTATTGCGCGACAAGGGTTTGAAAAAGACCAATTCACCTGGGAAGAAGTTTTTGACGACATCCGGGGTACACCTTTCACGGTCAGGGAGACCGCTAATTACCTGGAAATATCCGAAATTACATTGAGACGGTGGGTTAAGACAGAAAAAATCTCTTTTCAACGGGTGGGGCGCAATATTCTCTTTGACGCAGATGAACTAAAAGCTTTCAAAAGAACCCGTTAGCGGGTTTCCCTCCTGTGCGTTCCTGCTCTGAAGCGTGGGAACACCCTCATCTTACCCGGATGATGGGAATGGCTTTCCGAACACTCATCTGGGGGTTCTGCTCAAGCCCCAAAGCCTCCAATTTACCGCAGGCATACCAGTAGGCTTCCAGGGTATCCACCCAGCCGTTTTTGTTTTGATCCCCTTCCCCCATCAAGGCTTTCAGGAAGAAATAGGTGAAAGCCCCCCTGCTGGCCGGGGGTGTACTCTTCCGCCGGGCGGTCCGCGGCGGCAGCCGAGATAAAGAGTTTGCTGGAGGCCGGGTAAAAATGGGGAACCAGTTTACCACGGTGCAGGTGACGAAATGCGGATGGTTATCGAGTTTTACCCTGTAGCAGTCTTTTGCCATGATCTTATGGTAGCGGACGCGGAGCGTCCAGCCTTCAGAAAAGCCGCTTCAAATTGGACTTCCATCAGTCTTCAAAGACCTCATCATAGGAATGCCATTTTGCCGTACCGCTCCGCAATCTGGCCTGAACCGCCTCCATCGCCTGTTCAAAAGCCGGGTGAGAGAGGACGTACCGCACCTGTTCTCCTTCATTGCGCCGCTTCAGAGCCAACAAATACTGCGTGAACATTTCCGCCACGGATATCCTGTTTTCAGCGGCAAAGACTTTCGCAAATTCGGCAAGATCCGGGTCGAGGCTTACATTGATACGTGTTTTGGCCATGGTTTGCCTCCTCCTGTTTTGTTCCCAATATACACACGAAAGGAACCGTAATCAAGGAGATTTGACAAAAGGTTGAAACACCCTTCCCGAGAAAGCCGAAATATCGATCAAGCGTGGGAACGATTAATGGGCGTCTACACGGCCTTTGGCTTCCGCCGCGGCAATCCTTTCAGCCAGCAACTTTGCCTTTTCATACTGCGCATGCTTCACATAATATTGTGCGGCGGCGGTCAGAAAGTTGATGTTTTCAGGCGCTATTTCAAGTGCCCGCAGCAACGCCCGCTCCGCTTCCGAATCCTTTCCGAGGTAGTCTAAGAGCATCCCCAGATTGTAATGGACCCGGGCATGGTCCGGCATGCCCCCGGCAGCGGATGCCAGGTAATGGGCCGCTTCCCTGTATTTTTTCTTTTCAGCGAGCAAAAGGCCGAGAGAGTAGGCCACCCGGTATTCCTGCGGATATGCTGCGACGACCTCACGGAGCAGGGTTTCAGCCTTCTCCTTATCCCCCATCCCGTTGTAGAGCATGGCCAGGTTGACTTTAGCCTGATAGAACATTTCATCAATGGCAATGGCTGCCTGGTAATTCCGGATCGCCTCCTCAGGTCGATCCAGGGCCACATAAAGATTCCCCAGGTTGTACCTGCCATAAGCGAAGTCACCGGCGTATTCCATGGATTTTTCAAATTCGTTCAGTGCCTGCTTGAAAACCTTTTGGTCCTCTTCTCTCAGATGCTTGGCGGGGCTCCCCGCAAGCCTTCGGGCCGCTTCCATGCGGACCGCTTTGACCGGATCATAGAGAAGCGGGGAAAGAAGCAGCGTCATTTGTTTCTCATCATACACTCTCAAGCTGTTCGCTGCGATCTGACGGATCAGCGCTTCGTCATCCATCAGGGCGAGTTCGAACGTACGGAGGGTGTTTTCACCCGGGTAGGCGGTCAGTAGGGAAAGCGCCGTGGCCCTCACGACGACCGGATAAAGGGGGTCACCGGCCATCTTCAATAACGCTTTTTCAGCCTGGATCGAACCTTTTCGACCGGCCTCGATGACGGTTCCGTAATGGGGCCTGCGCCCCGGGCCGTACCATTTGGTGATGGCTTCATCGGACCAGGCATCCGACTTATCAAAATGACAGCGGTTGCAGGCATTGGGAGCATCTATGCTGCCGCTGAGGTCGGGTCGCGGAATCCGAAGGCTGTGATCCGGCCGGTAGTCGATGCCCATATAGTTACGACCCGGCATGTGGCATTGAATGCACTGGGTGCCTGTACCCACTTTGAAGGCCACCTTACCGTCGGCAGATCTGATCGGCTCCCCTTTTTCGCCCGTTTTCTTGTGAAAATGATGCGTTTTGGTATCGTACTCAGCGGCACGGTGACATTGCAGACAGAGATCGTTCCCCTCTTTTAGAAGCTTAAGACTGTGGACATTGTGACAATCACTGCAGTCCACATCCCGGTGGTACATCTTGCTCTGGGTAAATGACCCATACACATACACCTCTTCCAGAATCTGGCCGTCGGGGTAATACAACCCTTCGTTCAGGAGGCTGGGCAAAAGGCTGTCCAGCAGATCGGATTCTGAATGGGTATAATCTCCCAAGGCCGCACGCCTGGAATGACATGGGGCACAGAGTTCCACCAGCGCCCTCGAATTCAACCCGGAAGTTTTAACTGCCAGATCATAATTTACTACGGTAACACGTCCCATTTCGGGTGTCTCAGCCCATGCCACATGGCTTGATCCGGGGCCATGGCAGGCCTCACAGCCCACGTTAATATCCGACCATGTGGTTGTATAAGTGTCCGTTGCCGGGTCATAGTTTTTCTTCAAATTCGTCGAGTGGCACTCCGCACACATGCCGTTCCAGTTCTGCCCGGCATGGGTCCAATAGAGCCAGTCTTTCGGATCCGATAGATCCGGATAGAGGTGATACCATTTTTTATCTCGTTTATTCCATGCGATGGGGAGACACTGGAGACGACCTCCGGGAAAGGGAACCAGATACTGCTGCAACGGGTACCAGCCAAAGGTGTGGGTGATCTCAAATTCCCCTATTTTTCCGTCAGGCCCCGGGGTCTTAACAAAGAATTTTTCTCCCTTTCGATAGAATCGGGATTGAACCCCGTTGTTTTCAAACACCGCATTATTGAAATCTCCCAGAACGGTCAGGTCGTCCGCCACGTGCATGGCATGATCATGGTGGGATCCCTGCCACTTATCGAATTCATTTTTGTGGCAATCCTTACACTTCAGACTGCCCACAAATCCGCCATGGGGTTCAGCCTGCAGATTTTCTTCCGTACTGGTAATGTTCTTTCCCTTAACCAGATACAGGGGTATGGAAAGAATGATCACCAGGGTGGCGATAATGCCGGTCAGTTTCCAATGGAACATGCTCTTATTCATTAGATTCCAAGCCTTTAACAGCTAATAGCTAATCGCTAACGGCTTATTTCAAGGATACACCACCTGTGAAACATCAAAACATCCCCGCTTGATCAACCGGCTCGTATCCACCTTGACCACGTTGTTCCGAATGGACAGAAAATAAATATCAAGGGCGCGGGGCGCCGGCGGTCTGATCACTTCACCCCTGATGTCAAATGCCGAAGCATGACAGGGGCATTCAAACATCCCTTCTTTGGGAAGCCAGGGGACGGTACACCCCAGATGGGTACATTTGCGCGACAGGGCCAGAAAACCGCCGTCCGCCAGGCGAACCAGATAAAATCTCCCTCTTACAAACGCGGTCACGGAATCCATTTTGAATTTGTCAACAGGACCGGCCGTGATAATGAGCGCTCCCCCCGCTCCCTTGGCCTGTTTGCTTCCGGGCCGCAGGAACGCCACCACAAGAGCAAGGACCTCGACCATTGCAAGGAGACCTAAGCCCATCCAGAGCTTGTTAAGAAAAGATCGCCTTGATGTCTCTGTTTGAGGTGCTTCTTGAAACGGAGTATTTGATTTTTGCATGCTTGTTTCCCTTTTTACGGCCATACCAGTTTCATCCCGGACCCTCTGAACCATATGCCGATGATCGTAAGGGTTACAAATGCAGTCAGTATAAAAATAAAGAGGGTTTGAACGGCTTCATTGCGGTTGGCGGAATAGTGCCGTTTCATTGTCATATAAAACCCCAGGATAACCGCTGTAATGCCCATGAGGGGGAAAAGGCCGTCGGTAAGATACGCCGGGATATTTGACATCCAGGAAGGGCAACGGATGACGTACTCATCGAGCAGAACACCCCCAATGGTGGCCGAAACAGCGACAACAACGGCCGTCATGGCCATTTTTCGACCCTTGAAAGAGATCATCCAGATTCCCGCCGGATTAAACGAATAGCTTAAATAGGGAAGCATCAAAAGGCCGAACCCCATGCAAAGCGGAATCACGAACAGGGGAAACAGGGGATGAAAATGAAGCAGCAGTTCCTGAATGCCCATGAAGTACCAGGGTGCCTTTGTGGGATTGGGGCTCAGACCGGGATTGGCCTTGTTTTCCAGGGGCGCGTTGAAGAGGATGGAAAAGATCAGGACGAAAGCGATCAATACCAGGGCAACGGTCAACTCACGAAGCAGCAGGTTGGGGATTGAGGGAACGGTTTCATTTCGGTTTGGGATGGTTTCATCAGGCCGCCTGGGAACCACAACGCCCCCTGCCTTGCGCACACGCCAGAAATGAAACAATAGAAAGGGAATGAGCAAACCCGGAAGTACCGCCGTGTGGATGGCATAGAAATTGGACAAAGTGCCCGGCCCCACTTCCGTGCCACCCTGGATCAGTTCCTGGAGCCAAAGGCCTGCTACCGGTATGTATTCCAGCATGCCCACACTGATGGTGACCGCCCAGAAGGAGAGTTGATCCCATGGCAGGAGGTAGCCGGTAAAATTGGATAACAGCACCAAAAGGAAAAGCCCTAAGCCCATGATCCAATTGAACCGGCGCGGCGGGTGAAAAGCCCCTGTTAGCGTAACCCGGATGAAATGCAGGAAAACCACCACCAAAGCCAGGTTGGCGCTCCAGTGATGGATGTTCCGGATAAGCCGGCCGAAAAGCACGGTATTTTGAAGGTAAAGAACGGACGTGTAGGCGTTTTCCGGGGAGGGAAGATAATAAAACTTCAACAGCAACCCTGTCCCGAGCAGGAGCGTTACCAGGACAAAAGCCATGCCGCCAAGTCCCCAGGTCAGGGTGAATCGGAGGGTTCGTTCGGGGACGTTCCGGGGCCGGAAGTGAAGGATAAAGGTGTTCAGATAACGGCGATAACGTTCTTGGTCTTTTTCCCCCCACAATATTCCGTTCCGGCCCTTACCCATTCCATTTTCCCAAATAGTATCTCAAATTTTCTTTTTTTCATCCCAGTCATGACGGACTTCTTCTTTCTAAAATAAACTGAAACAGTTTTCAAGGCTTGGCGGAAATTTGAAGTTGGCGTCAGACAACATAAGCCGGTTACAGGGTTACTAGGGAAGGCCGTTTTTTGTATTCAGCAAGGCTTCGGTCCCGGCACCCCAGTTCAGGACACCACCGAGAGCAAACTGAGTTGACTAAGGGACATTCTTCTAAAAACTCCTCAGTTTATGCCTTCCACCCCCCGTTCCCACCGCCGGGTGAGCTTGTAGTAAAGCCCTTCCATGGCCATAAGCTCCTCGTGGGTTCCCTGCTCCCTGATCCGGCCGTGGTGCATCACCATGATCCGGTCCGCGTCCCTGACCGTAGAGAGGCGGTGCGCCACCACCAGGGTGGTCCTTTTGTGGGCCATTTTTGAGATGGCCGTTTGGATGAGGCGCTCGGTTTCCGGGTCCACGCTGCTGGTGGCTTCATCCAGGATCAACAGGCGGGGATCACTGGCCAGAGCTCGGGAAAAAGAGAGCAGTTGGCGCTGGCCGCCCGAAAGGGTGGCGCCCTGCTCACCCAATTCCTGTTGTAATCCATTTTCCAGCGCTTCGATGAACCCCAGGGCGTTGGCGGTTTCCGCCGCACGACGCACCGCTTCCGGTTTCAGGTTTTCCCGACCCAGGGAGATGTTTTCCCACACGGTTCCGGCAAAGATGAACACGTCCTGCATGCAGAGGCTCACGGCATTTCGGAGACTTTCATTGGACCACTCCCTCAAATCAATGCCGTCCAGGATAATACTCCCCCGGTCCGGGTCGTAAAACCGCTCCACCAGGCTCACCACCGTCGTCTTTCCGGAGCCTGTAGCGCCCACGATGGCAACGGTTTCCCCCGGTTTCACCTCGAAAGAAACGTCATGAAGGACCCTTTTTTCCGGATCATAGCCGAAAGAGACGTGATCAAACACCAGATGACCCCGGACATGGGACGGATTCCGGGGGGATGCGGGTTGGGACAGTATCTCCTTTTTGTCCATGAATTCAAAAATCCGTTCCATGGAGGCCATGGCCATCTGCATGATATTGTATTTTTCGGAAATGTCCCGGATGGGCTTGAAGAACATCTGGATATAACCGATAAAGGCCACCAGGACCCCCAGTGTCATCTCTTCCTGCACCACCTGGCCCCCTCCCCACCAGATCAAAAAGGCAATGGCCAGGGCCGATAAAAGCTCCATCAGGGGCATGAACAACGCAAAAATCCGGATCTGCTTCATGCCCGCCTGATAATTCTCCCGGTTGAGGTCGGCAAAAAGCCTCATTTGAGAGGCTTCCCTGACGAACAACTGGATGATGCGCATGCCACTGATCCGCTCCTGCAGAAAAGCGTTTATTCTGGAAACCGTGCTGCGAAGTTCCCGGAACGCTTCACGGGCCATGAAACTGAAAATGAAGGTCAGACCGAAAATAATGGGGAGCAGGATGAAACAGAGTAGTGCCAGGCGCCAGTTGAGGTAAAGCAGCACCGCCAGAATACCCACGATCATGAACAGGTCTTTGAAAACGGTAATCAGGACGGATTTGAACATTTCATTGAGATTGCCGATATCATTGGTGACCCGGGTGACCAAAGTTCCCACCGGGTAGCGATCGAAAAACCGCAATGTCTGGGCCTGCATCCGGTCAAAGAGTTTCATGCGTATATCCTGCATGATCCGCTGGCCCGTTAACTCCATGATATAATATTCCACATAACTGAACCCCAGGGAGAACAGGAGCAGAATAAAGAATACCCCTGCCACCCATGTCACCCCGCTGATATCGCCGGCCCTGATTTGGAGGAGCTCTTTTTTGGGCAGGCGCTCCAGTTGTTCATAGGGAACCATTGTTGCGCCGTCCGCCATTTTCGTAAGGGCACGGCGCGCCGTGCCCCTACCATGCTCATCCGAAAACCATCGGGCGATGTCCCTCTCCGGTCCAATCCGGTAAAACCGTTTGGAACCGAGCAGCCCCTGATCTTTGAGAAGGTGTATATCCGCAGGATCGATCTTTTTCAGGTTCAGGTTGGAGATGTAGTATACGGAAGGAACAGCGCTTTTCTCCATGAGTGACCCATAGTGTATTTTTAAATCCCCATAGGCATTTTCCGACAGCGTTTTTCCGCTTATTTCATACCAGGACACCAGGATATACCGATCAATGGCAATCTTGGTCAGATATGGCACACATAGATCAAACAGGGCCACCAGGATCGACAGCAGGAGCCCTGCCACGACCTTTTTTGTGTAGGGACGCGCAAAATAAGCCAGCCTTTTCATCAACTTGAGATTGTAGGGCTTACCCAGCTTGCCTTCCTCGGCGTACCCGTATTCCCCCATCATAACGAGCTCACGCCTCCGTTTTCAAGGGCTTCCCCCAGGAGCTGTTCTTCGTACAGGGCGGCATAGATCCCCTTCAGAAGGATCAGGCTCTCGTGGGTCCCTTCCTCTTTCAAGGATCCATGGTCAAAGACAAATATCCGATCCGCCCGGCGAATGGTGGAAACCCTGTGGGAAACGATCACATTGGTGCGGTTCTGCCGAAGATCCAGAATCCGGTTCAGGATTCCCTCTTCGGTACGGGTATCCACCATGCTTAGGGCGTCATCCAGTATGAGGATAGGGAAATTCCCCACCACGGCCCGCGCAATAGTGAGCCGTTGACGCTGCCCGCCGGAAAGGGTGATGCCCCTTTCGCCCAGAAGGGTTTCCAAACCGTTGTCCAAGGCTGCCACTTCCTCGCTTATGCCGGCAATGTCCAAGGCCTGCCGCACGTCTTCATCGCTAACATCACCCATTCCGAATGCCACATTGTTGAATATGGTATCGGAAAAAATAAAAACATCCTGGCTCACGAACCCTATTTTTTTTCTGAGGGTTGCCAACGGCAATTTCCGGATATCCCTGCCATCCACGAAAACCATATTTAGAGGCGCATTCAAGAGCCGGGGGATTATCTGCAAGAGTGTGGTTTTTCCACATCCCACACGCCCCACAATAGCGACTGTTTCTCCCGGACGGATTTTGAGGTTGACATCCTTAAGCACATATTCCGTTCCGCCGGGATATTGAAAACTGAGCCCGTGGAAATCAACGCTCCCTTTAATATTTCCCGAAAGCACTTCCCCTGAATGGCCTTCCGAAACCCGTCCGTTTTCGTCACCGGGATCCTGAATCTCCGGAACCGCATCAAAAATACCGTTAATGCGGCGCATGGAGGCCGATCCCCGCTGGATAAGGCTGACCACCCACCCCATGGCCATAACGGGCCAGGTGAGCAGATTCAAATAGCTGATAAAGGCCACAAAATCACCCGGCGTGATAGTTCCGAGGATCGTATATCGTCCGCCCAGAAGAATCACGACGGCAAGTCCCGCATTGGTGATCAGGGTCATGAGGGGGAAAAAGAGGGCAAGGGTCCTGGCCAGATGCATGCTCTCCCCCACATATCGATCTCCCCTGGCCTTCATTCTGTCGTATTCCCATCCTTCCCGCTGATGGGCTTTGATCACCCGGATGCCTGCGAAGCTTTCGCGGGCCTGTTCCGTGAGGTCGGAGAAACTCTTCTGGACCCGTTCAAACCGTGCAGACATCTGATTGGCCAGCATCCGGGTGAGGATCACCACAACCGGCGCGGGAATCAGTGCAATCAGGGTCAATCGCCAGTCAATGCTCATCATAAAGCCGATGGCCGCGGTACCGAGAACAAACCCGTCCACCAGGGCCACCAGCCCCATCCCACAGGCCATGCGAACCGCATTGATATCGTTAATGGCCCGGGCCATCAGATCGCCGGTCTTTGTATTCTGAAAAAATGAGAGGGAAAGGGTTTGAATATGCCCGTAGAGCCGGTTTCGCAAGCCTTGTTCCACCTTCCTGGAATGGCCCAGCAACAAATGGCGCCACACATAGCGAAACAGGGCAATAAACAGGGCAATCACGGCGATGGTAGCCCCCTGCTTTACCAGGAGAGCACCGGTTGCCGAAGTCTGAACCACCAGAACATTGATGGCCTTTTTGATAATCAGGGGGATCATCAGCAGGAGGAAATCCACTATAAGCAGGCTCAGAACACCTGCCACCAGCGCCCATCGGTTCTTTACAAAATATATCCAGAGGGGTCGGAAATTGTTGAATGTGGGTTTAAAGGAGACCGTCAGGTTTCTCAAGAATGGCATTATCAATTTTTTTATTGTTAAAAGTGTATCTTGTTATTATATTTACGTATTGTCAAGACAAAAGTTGGGACTTACCCAAGCCCTCAGGACACGGAAATCAAACGCCCATGAGCGTCCGAATGATCGCAAAAGACCTTTATCAGCTCATTTGCGAAGTTGAAAGCCTGGAAAGACAAATCGATGATGCGCCTTACGAAAACCAGGCGGATATGAAAGATCAACTGAGGAAACTGCTTGCTGAGAGGAATCGCATGCGTAAAGTCCTTGAAGGATGCAAAGACCCGAAATAAGGCATCATGAAACGAATCTTTGAAAAACATATCCTTATACTGATGGCTTCGGCCCTCAGTCTTCTTTTTTTTGCGCACTTTGATGCAACCGCGTGGGCCGCTGACGAATTTCACATCATCTCCGCCCGATACGGTATTCAAGGAAACTACCGGGATGTCACCCAGACGGTCAGAGATTTTGCATCGGATCATTCCATCAGCATGAAGGTATCCAACCAAAACCTTGAAATGGATCCCGCGCCCGGCAAATCAAAAGAGATGGTGGTTGTTTATAAGATATACGGCAAAATAAAGGAATTGCACGTTCAGGAAGGGGAATGGTTTGTGGTTCCCGGTCCCGGTGGGGGATATCGCCCCCCACATCATGGCGCCGGCCAACTGGAAATTATAAGGGCGCTCTACGGTGCAGGGGGAAGATACCGGATTGTGACCGGCGATGTTCAAAATCATGTCCGCCACAACAACATCAACATGCTGGTTTCCAATGAGAACCTCGGCGGTGACCCGACACCCAACCGAAAAAAGGAATTCATTGTGATTTACAGAAAACAGGGCCGGGAATATGGCGCTCAACTTAAGGAAGGCAACTGGTTTATCGTAACCAACTAAATAGAAACCTCAGGCAAATAGGCCATCGCCCAGGCACCCGGGCCACAGTGGGTGCCGGTGGTCAGGCTGAGCGGCTGAGCAAAGACCTCGGCCGATGGGAAAGCCTTTTCAACAGCCCTCTTGACTTCACCTTCCACCAGGGAACGGTTATCCGTATATTGAAGCATGATCAGGGAAGATTGCGTGTTTTTCAGCGTTTCTCCCAGCTTTTCAAGGGCAAAATTGATCTGCTGGTCCTTGTTCCGCACCACCCCGACCTTTTTTACCCCGTCCGCTGCCGGGCTGACCACCGGTTTCACATGAAGCATATCGCCAAAAAAAGCGCCGGTTTTTGAAATTCGGCCGCCTCTGGCAAGATAGTGAAGTTTTTCAATGAAAATCAATTCCTCAACAAGGGTCCGCGCCTTTATGGCATATTGGACCACCGAATCGGGTTCCCGGGCTATCAGGGAAAAACGGGCCGTGGCAATGGCCAGCAACCCCAGCTTTCCACTGGCGGCTTCCGTATCCACAACCAGCAATTTATCGTCCGGGTCGTTTAAGGCTTTCCAGTCCATGGCGGCCTGATAATTTCCCGTATATCCGGCCCCCACACATAGATAGAGTGCCCGGGGATGGAGACTGGCCGCCTGCTGATAGCGCTGATACCGTTCAAAGACCGATGCCTGGGCAGTGGATGCGGGGGTTCCTTTTCGCATTTCCCCATAGAGTTCTTCCGGGTCCATATGGGTCTCGAGATAACTGTGAGAACCGAGGTTGATGTAGCTTTCAAGGAGTGTGACCCCGAGCCGTTTTGCATCCGTTCGGGTAATTGAACCGGCCGCATCACTCATGATATGAAGGGCCTGGGCTTTGGGCAACAAGAGATATTCCGCCATCTGCGCCTTCAGATCGTCCGACTTCCAGTTCACCAGATGGCCGACCCCCTCGAGACGCCGCCTGGCTCCGGCTTCATCGGCCGAGTGCAGGTGGACCTTGACGAAATCCCCGTGCCCCATGGCCACCACTTCATGTCCCGCCTCTCTAATGGCTGAAAAGGAATCCCCCTCATCCTCCGAACCCACCTTCAATACCGCATCGATACAGTACCCGTCATCACCCTTCGTCCGCCATGAGGGGTCCACATGCAGGAGGTTTTCAAATATTTCCGCAATGGAGCGGAATTTAACCGTGCGGTTGAACAATACGTTAAAGAAACCGTCAAAGAAAATAAACATGCCCAGGGCGCCGGCATCCACCACACCCGCACTGGCCAGTTCCTTTAATTGTCGGGAGGTTTGGACAACCATCCGTTCCAAAATGTCCAGGACCTGTTCCATTTGTTTCGGATTCGATACCACGTCGTAGCGGTGAAGGGCGTCGGCCAGGGCATCGAAAAAGGACAACATGGTTCCACTTTTGGGCTCCCTGACGGCCTTCCAGGCCAGAATACGCCCCTGTTCCGCGATTTCGTTCAATTCCTCGAGGTTTTCCATTAAAACAAAGGCACTGAAAAACTGCGCGGCGATATTTCCCGAATTTCCCCGCGCCGACATGAGCAGCGCTTCAATCAATTCCTCCCGGCTTTCCAATGACTGCTTGAGCGGTTGAAGGCTAATCACCAGATTTCTGCCGGTATCGCCATCGGCCACAGGAAACACATTGATGCTGTCCAAAAGGTCCGCCCAGGCGGAAACACGATCCACACCAGCCGCAAACGCCTCAAATATCTTTAATTTCTCCAACGAATCATCTGTTGCCATGGAAGGTTCGTTCAAAACATCTATCTCCTTGTTACACAACTGTTCACGTCTGACCGCTTCTTATCACGTTACCGCTCCGGAGGCAACCCGTGAAGATTTCATTCAAAAACCCCGTGCGCCAATGATCCCCAAACGATTTTTCCTTGACTTAATTCCCGTTTCCAATATTATCCCCGACATATAGTTGTTTTATCATTATAAACCCTTTTGCGATTTGCTGAAGGTTTTCACATGGATTATCCCATCAAAACCGGCCTACCGGCTCCCCGCAGGTGAGATCCATCCTGTTGGGAGCGAAAATTTCCGGCAGAAGTCTAAGCGATTGACGTCCCCGAAACCATTCCGCCGGGTCTCGACAATGAAGTTTTTACTGGAACCACCTGATTTATTATGAGGAGATACAACCCCGGCGCATTTTCCCGGAGAACGGAAACCTCCTTTTGGAAAACAACCATGGATGCACAGAATATGGACACACCCGAGATTTCCGTCAAGTTTAATAACGCAGAGCCTGTCGAACCTGTTCCATAGGGCGAAAACCGGGATCCGCTCGGAATTTTGAATTTTCCATTCTATCGATGCTATTTGTCAATAGATGGAAAAATGGGAACCGAATTTTCCATATTTTGTATTTCAATATTGCAATATCTGGAATCTTTTCCATTTTTTAAGTTCAATAGGTGAAAAATTTTCCACCTATTGAAACTGTTAGGGCACTTCACGACAGGAGAACTCAATTATGTTAGTGATTATTAAAAGCTGAAGTTTCACCGTTTTTGAAGTCTTTCAGATTTTGTCGCGCAATTCCACCCGATTGTTTTCCACGAAGCAGAAAAAATTGGCACGGAATTTGAAAAATGTTTTAATTTTTATGCCAATTATTTCAGGTATTTATATTAATTCATTGCTTGCATACCATTCCTTTTCGTGATAGGATATCGGCATAACTATTTGATATCTTAACGCAAAGGAGAAATTCAAAATGTTTATTTTAAAAAATGCTCTTACGCCTCTTCAAGAAGCGTTTTCG
>Ga0208648_1000104_pt1 | contig 90051 bp, 71 predicted proteins | sample AntAceMetag02UKL_FD_184772 | JGI IMG/M metagenome (GOLD analysis project Ga0208648, IMG submission 184772) | Saline lake microbial communities from Ace Lake, Antarctica - Antarctic Ace Lake Metagenome 02UKL (SPAdes) (version 2) | ecosystem: Environmental > Aquatic > Non-marine Saline and... | reverse complement strand
ACCGTAACCTCGTGTCCCGCCTTGCCAAGCATCTTTTCTCCAAGTTTCCGGTTGACCGGGTTGTCTTCCGCCAAAAGGATTTTTAAATGTTTTTTCTTCTCCAACGGCAACGGCTCGTAATGGGAAGATAACCTAACCCCGTCAGGACTTGCCGCGGGGGCCTGTTTGCTCAGGGAAAACGTCAACTTGAAACAGGTGCCTTTCCCCTCTTCGCTCTCTACCTCCAGCGGAACCCCATGCTTATGAAGAATCTCTTTGACGATTGACATCCCAAGACCCGTTCCCTGTTCCCCGCTGGTCCCACTCTGGGAAGTTTGGGTAAACTGATCAAACAGATAGGGAATCTTGTCTTCGGGAATGCCGATGCCCGTATCAATGACCTTGGCCCACACTTTCCCGTCCGCTCCCGGTTCAATGTTAACGCGAATGCTTCCCTCTTCCGGCGTAAACTTGCTGGCATTGGACAACAGATTGTTAAAAACCCGTCCCAAAGTGCTGGCATTCCCCAGGATTGCCGCATCACCCGCTCGATCTTCAAAATCAAGGGATTGCCTCTTGCCCATGGCCAAATGCTTCAGGGCGCTGATGCTTGTCTTTATCACGTTAACAAGTGAAAGGGGCTCCATTTTCAGCTCAACCTGTTCCGCCCTGACCTTGCTGAGATCCAGGATATCATTAATAAGACCCAGTAACACGTTTCCAGAGGCTTTGATATGCGTAAGGCTTTCTCTGTCTTCAGACTCCAGATATTCCTTCTCCAGAAGCAGGTCCGCAAACCCCAGGATACCGTTTAACGGCGATCGCAGGTCATGGGAACAAACCGCCAGCAGGTTATCCTTCATGTGATTGAGTTCAGTGAGGTCAAGGGTCATTTGCGCCAATTCGTCCCGTTGACGCTTTAACTCAAGATGGGTCTTGACCCGGGCCATGATAATCGATGGATTGAAAGGTTTGATGATATAATCGACAGCGCCGATTTCAAGCCCTTTGGTTTCATCTTCCACCTCTCCTTTAGCGGTGATGAAAATCACCGGAATATTCCTCAACCGCTCATCTTTCTTTAACCGTCGACACACTTCATAACCGTCCATGTCCGGCATCATGATGTCCAGAAGCACCAAATCAGGCGGGTTTTCAGAAGCGGCAATGGCGAGGGCTTTTTTCCCGCCGTTTGCAATGCGGATATCATATCGGTCTCTTAACAGTTGACCCAGGATCCTGATATTGGCCGGCATATCGTCCACAATAAGAATCTTTTCCCGACCATTTTCAGAATTTTTCATCAAAGGTCTCCTTCTGAGAGAATTTTTAGGATCAAATTTTAATCCTCGTAGAAATTAGCAAAATCCATTTGAGGTTACAAGTATTTGGAAAAATATCTCCAAACCGCTCAGTTTGTTCAAAAGCAGACAGTTGTCGATCGATCTGTTTTCGCATTTTAGTTTTCAACTTGACGGGTAACGGTCTTTCTTCTAAAATCATGAACAAAATTATAGAGATTTCCTTCAATGCACCATCGCCATGAGGCGACAAACGCTTGTTCAAAATTGATCCATGGAGGAGCCACCATGAAACCTGCCATCCTGTTGTTCGCTTTGCTCTTTTTCCTTATCCACGCCCCCGTTTCTGCCGAAGAACCGGTAGCCGGTGTTATAAAAAATACCACTGGAAAAGCGTCCATTGAAAGAGATGCAAGCACCCAACCCGCAACATCCGGGATGAAAATTCATGTAAAAGACGCGCTTAAAACAGGCCCTGAGGGAACTATGGGAGTCATTTTCCGGGATGATACCACCCTCTCCCTGGGCCCTGACACCCGCATCGTAATAGATGAGTTCCTTTTTTCTCCAGCTGAAGGAAAGCTGAGCTTCGTATCCAAAATATCAAAGGGTACCGCAGCCTATTTGTCGGGAAAAATCAACAAACTATCACCCGGTGCCACCCGTGTGGAAACACCCCTGGCCGTACTCGGCATCAGGGGCACCCGTTTCCTGATTGAGGTTGAGTAAGATGCCTGAAAAAACAGGAGCATTTAAAATGCGACATCTTTTTGTGATGCTTTTGAATGTTGCGGCCCTTATATCCATGCTTTTTGTTGTTGGTTGCGCAAAAAAAACCACTTTTGTTCTCCTGCCCGATCCCGATGGTCGTGTGGGTGAAATCGCTGTAACCACCGACAAGGGAACCCGGATTGTATCCAAGGCAGATCATGCAACCCAGGTATCCTCCGCCCAGAAGTTACCCAGCCAACCGGAAAAAATGGATCAGGAAGCCATCCAGGAAAAATTCGGGATGGCCCTGGCAGCAGATCCCGGTCAACCCGCCACCTTCAGTCTCTATTTCCAAAGCGGCACGAATCAGTTGACGGCAGCATCCAGTAATCTTCTCCCGGACATCCTTGCAGCGATTACCTCCAGAAAATCAAAGGACATCAGCGTGGTGGGACACACGGATCGTGTAGGCGCGGAAGATCTCAACTATCGTCTCTCCCGCAAACGTGCCCACACCATCAAATCCCTGCTCGTTTCCAAAGGGGTTGAACCGGACCTCATCTACGTAGACGCCCATGGCGAAAACAACCCGCTCATCGCCGCCGCTGACGAAGTGGCTGAACCCAAAAATCGCAGGGTTGACGTCACCGTCAGATAACTGGGGCCTTACCTCAAAAGGAATGCTGTGCCGGATGCAAAACCCATCATCGGAAGTGGTCTGAAAAGCCTGGTCCCGGGTCTTTTCATGACCCTTTTGATCGCAGGCATTGCCCTTGCTCACCCTACCTTTTTGGAGTCCCTGCAATTTAAAGTCTATGATTTTTTTTCGCGGTCTCACCCCCAGGAAAAGAGATCGGATGTACCTGTCGTGGTAACCCTGGACGAAAAAACCATCCGCGAATTCGGCCAATGGCCATGGCCACGCTACCGAATTGCGCTGCTTGCGGAAAAGATCAAACGACTGGGTCCAGCCAGTATCGCACTGGACATAATGTTCCCTGAACCGGACCGAACATCACCGGCTGTTTTTCAGAAAGAACTGTTCCGGGACCTGAAAGTAAAAGTACAGATAACGGGTCTCCCCGATGATCTAAGAGACAATGACAGGCTCCTGGCACGTGTTTTACGCAGTGGACCGTTTGTTTTGAGCTATGCCTTCCTTTTCAAGAATCACTCACCGCCACCGCCATCTGAAGCCTGCCATCTCATTGCACTGAAAACAGCGATGATTAAACCCTCAAGGGGATGGAATCCGGCCGATCACCTGCTCAATGGCAGCGGCACAATCTGCACCCTCAACGTGTTGAGCAAAGCCGCCAAAGGTTCGGGATTTATAAACACCTTTCTGGATAACGACGGCGTCATCAGACGGACCCCCTTGCTGGTCTCTTATGAGGGCAAACTTTACCCCAGCCTTGCCGTGGCCAATCTCATGCATGCCATGGGTATCCAAAACGTGACGCTCAAGATCAAAGCCGACGGCAACATCCTCATGCGTCTGGGTCAAATAGTCGTCCCACTTGACGGTTCCGGCTGCTTGTGGATAAGCTTTTGCGCCACCGAAACAACCATCGATCGTATTTCAGCGCTTGATATTCTCAACGATGAAATCCCCGCCGAACGATTGAAAGACAAAATGGTCTTTCTGGGAACCACCGCCGCCGGAATCGGTGACCGGCATACCACGCCCATGCGCAGCAGCTTCCCCGGCGTTGAAATTCAAGCCACCGTCGCCGACAATATCCTCACCCAACATTTTATAACCCGACCATCATGGTCCAACATCATCGGGTTGATGCTGGTGCTTTGTAGCGGTCTGCTGCTGTCCCTGACCTTCTTACCTCGAAACCCCATCTTTAGTATCCTGGGAGCAGCCATTCTATCCATGACCTTGTGGTGGGGATCGTTGTGGATTTTTGCCGCCCGGGGCATTTTCATCTCCCCCTTAATGCCGCTACTGACAGTGGGGGCGGTATTTTTAGTGTTGAACCTTTCAAGCCTGATTAGGGCACTTTCCAGGGCCAAAACCCTGCGTCTGTCTAAATTGAAAGCCGATGAAGTCAGCCGTTTCAAAAGCGAATTCCTGGCCAACATGAGTCACGAAATCAGAACGCCCATGAATGCCGTCATCGGATTGAGTCACCTGGCCCTTCAGACCGATCTCACCGCCAAGCAGGCGGATTATGTAAACAAAATTCAGAATTCTTCCAACGCTCTTCTAGGGATCATCAATGATGTGCTAGACTTTTCCAAAATCGAAGCCGGCAAACTGGACATGGATTCAGTGGATTTCCAGTTGGAAGATGTTTTAGATAATCTGAACACCCTCATCAGCCTGAAAGCGGAAGAGAAAGGTCTGGAATTCCGCTTTAACGTAGATCCCCGAACACCCAACCACCTGGTAGGAGATCCCCTTCGACTGGGGCAGGTTTTAATCAATCTCTCCAATAATGCCGTAAAATTTACGGATCAGGGAGAAGTGATCGTGGCACTACGGGTCCTTGACCGCCATGAAAGCAGTATCACCCTATCACCCTTGAGTTTTCCGTTCAGGACACCGGCATCGGTTTGAGCAGGGAACAGAGCGAAAGGCTTTTTCAGCCCTTTACCCAAGCTGATCGCGGGACAACCCGCCAGTATGGGGGGACAGGTCTGGGCCTGAGCATCTCCAAACGGCTTGTCCACATGATGGGGGGTGAGATCCGTGTGGAAAGTGAACCCGGCCGGGGAAGCACCTTTTTCTTTTCAGCGAATTTCAAGGTTCAACCCGGAAAATCTCCCTCGCCCCCCATTATGGAAACCTTTGGCCGGAAAGTTGCTAAACCGCCAGGAACAACCGGGATTGAATCTACCCTTCAAAAAGCCCTGGAAGGCATCCGCGGCGCCCGCATTCTGCTGGTCGAAGACAATGTCATCAACCAACAGGTGGCACAGGAGTTACTGGAACAGGCAGGATTTTCGGTTACCGTCGTTTCAAACGGTCAGGAAGCGGTTTCGACCGTTGAAACAGCGATATTTGATCTGGTTTTGACGGATATTCACATGCCGGTCATGGACGGTTTCCAGGCTACCGCCCGAATTCGGGAAAACCCGCGTTTTAAGGATCTTCCCATTGTGGCCATGACAGCTCAGGCCTTGACCGGTGACCGGGAAAAGAGCCTGGAAGCCGGTATGAACGACCACATTACCAAACCGATTGATCCCGATAGACTCTTTACGGCTCTCGTGAAATGGATCCAGCCGAAGAAAAGGCCCGGAACACCTCCGCCATTGGCGGAAAAGACCTCAACCGTCGAAAGCCCTGAAATCAAAAATATGCCCGGGCTGAACATCAGTGAAGGTCTGGCGCGGGTTGCGGGGAACCAGGTGCTGTATGGGAAACTGCTTCAGGATTTTGCCGAAGAATTCAGACCCATGGTGTCGAAGCTCCACCAGCTTGTGAATGACAATAGACTTGATGACATGACAGCACTTGTGCATGGGGCCAAAGGGGTTTCAGGCAATCTGGGGGCCAATGATCTGAATGCGGCTGCCACCGCCCTGGAAAAGGCCATAAAAAACGGGGATCCTGTTCTCATGAGAAATCAGATTCATCGCTTTGAAAAAGAGTTGAAAACCGTTCTCCATTCCATTAATACTGTTACACTCAAAGGACCCACCCGCAAAGCTGATTCAGGCGCAACCCTGAATAATCAGGCACCTGATATCAAAACGGTGGAACCACTGATATCTGAATTGAAGGACCTGCTTGAAGGATCCAGTCTCGATGCAGACCAAGTCCTTGCCGGACTTAAAGATCTGCTGTATGGCAGCCGCTTTCAAACCCGTATTCAGTCCATTGAAAGAAATATGAGTGATTTTGACTATGAAAAAGCGTTGTCCGAACTGTTGCAACTGGCCAAAGCACTTGGCATAGATATGAGCAAAAGGAACTGAACATGGAAAAAAGAGCCGTCATCACAGGCCTGGGACCCGTAACACCCATCGGCATCGGCAAAAAAACCTACTGGGAATCTCTCATGGCGGGCAAGTCAGGTGCTAAAAATATACAATTTGAAGGATGGGAAATGGATCAATATCCATGCCAGGTGGCCTGCCCCATTGACGGGTTTTCACTGACCGATTACCTGCACAGAAATAAAGACTTCAGGTATCTTGGCAGAACTTCCGAATTTGCCATGGCCGCGACCAAACTGGCCCTGGAAGATGCGGGCTTTGCGCTTGATGCCATTGAGTTGGAAAAAGGACGTCGTACCTATGTGGTTGAAGACATGGATCCCGCCGGCATGGGTGTCATACTGGGTATCGGCGCCCAGAACATGGACCTCTGCGAAAAGTGGTATCGACAATTTCTTAAACACAACGGCCCGAAAAGGGTTTCCCCTTTTGCACTACCCCACGTTCAGATATGTTCCATACCGGTCAATGTCACCATGGCATTCGGCATCAAAGGAATCGCCTGCAGTGTCTCCACAGCCTGTGCATCCGCAAACCATGCTATTATAGAAGCCTACAAGCAGATTCTTCTGGGTGAAGAAAAAATAATGGTCACAGGCGGGGCCGATGCGTGCATCACCCCTTTCGTATTCGGCGGTTTCGTGTCCATGAACGCCATGAGCAAAAGAAATGACGAACCTGACAAAGCCTCACGACCTTTTGACAGAGACCGGGACGGCTTTGTCATGGGTGAAGGATCCGGCATCATCATTTTAGAAGAGCTGAACCATGCGCTTGATCGTGGCGCACACATTTACTGTGAACTGTCCGGCTACGGTGCCACATCGGACGCCTACCACATTGCGGCGCCGGACCCCGAACCCTTCATGCAGACGAAGGCCATGAAAGACGCCATGAAAAGAGCCCGGGTGGCACCTGAAGAAATTGATTATATCAATGCCCACGGGACCTCCACTCCACTGAACGACCCTGCCGAAACCCTTGCCATCAAAAAGGCACTTGGAAATGCCGCCAAAAATGTGGCCATCAGTTCCACCAAATCCATGACAGGCCATTTGATCGGCGCATCAGGAGGTATCGAAACCATCGCCACGGCACTGATGATCGAAAACGGAAGGATTCACGCCACCATCAACCTGGAAAACCCCGATGAAGTCTGCGATCTTTTTTATGTCCCTCAGAAGCCCATCCGCAGAGAAATCAGAAAGGCCATCAACAACAGCTTTGGATTCGGAGGTCAAAACGCCTCCCTTTTGCTCAGCCGATACGACCCATAGCCTTAGATTATCTCGCAGACCCAACGGTTGCATGGGCTACTTTGAGCCCAAAAAAAGAAAGGCCGTAACCCGCTAAGATTACGACCAATTCTAATCAATGGTGCCGAAGGCGGGATACGACTATAACGCGTAACATGTTGAAATTATTAAGCCATACTTTTGAAAAAAGTCCAAATTTTGCTGTAATCCGCACCCATTTTCCTCGTTTTGCGGGAGGGCTGGGAATGACGATTATTATTTAGCTTGAGGGTTGTAAACTATCACCCCTGGCTCAAGGTGCGATGGGTATGTTTTTGGATTGGCTTCCGGGTCTTAACATAGGGCCCGAAAGCCACCCTTCTTAAGCTTCCTGATCACTTGATCCGTCCATGTCACAACACTTGTCGCGATATTGTGGCACCTGAATCGGCTTCATACCCAGCAATTTCGTCAAACCGCCACCGATACGGAGATTTTGGTTTCAAGGCACACGCCAGCAGGTATAACGGTTTTCAATCTAAACTGACCTATAAAGTCAAACCACCACGTAGTGTTTCATCCAATACCGCTAAGCCGGGCTATGTTCTCTCAAACCATTGTGAGCCCGCGAATGGATTAGCATAAAGCAAATTACGCTGGTCTTCATCAATCGCCAAGCCCGGGAAATCTCTTCTTTCGTCTTCAGTATTGTTCATTAAGTCTCTGATTTTATCAGCACCCAGATGACATGCTACCAAGCAGCAGAGAACAGAAGGTAAATTCATATTTGGGATAGGAAGTCGAAATGAATTAAGACGATCATTCAGTTTATCCCAGTTCACTTCAAATTTTACCGGTGGAGGCATTTGAATTTGTGGCCTTTTGTTTGAAAAAACATGGGCGTGTATTAAGGGGTGGGACTCACCGTCAGCCGTAGGTCTTGGATTATAATCAAAACGTATGTTTTCCAAGGGGATGGCTGTTTTTTCGTGCTTTTCATGCAGAAGATACGTAACATAAACCGATGATCGACTATGTTCTATCAACCTCTTGTTTTGTGGTCTATATTGAAAATCAGCGTGAATTAGTATATCTACGTTTTTTACTGGTATAGCTTTTTTTATAGGCCATTTTTGCAAGAATATAGGATTCTTGAGAGACACTTTCTTGAGGTCAGAACCGTCCTCGTTATTTATATCAAATTCCAAATTATTAGGATAACAACCATATTGATTAACGACAAGTCTAAACTTATTGTAGAAACCTATATATTTTTTTCGATAATCCTCTATTTTCTTCATCGTTTAATATAGTCCTATCCAAGGTGCTAACTCATTGAACTTATCTAAACGAATGCGAGCAAGATCCGCTCCACCTGGAAACCAGCTAATGTCACCTTTCGAATTTGCATCGCTGACCGGTTGCTCTGTAACCATGCAATAGTAACCTGCACGCTCATTGGTTATTGGATCATTGCATGGTTTCACTTCATCATTGATTTCCTTAAATTTCACATAGTCCAAGCCATCTTCACAGTCGTCGACGAAAATGATGCTATCAAGTTCGTGGCGCCACCACCAATTTGATAACCCGAAAAATGGCCCTTTGTATTTGGCTTTTGAAAATAATTTTTGCACTGTTTGATTGCTGAAGTCCTCTGGGCTGATATTCAAATAGCTCGCAGCAGCTACTTCGTTGACCAAGATGCCAGGAAATCGGAGAATCGAAGTGTAAAGCCAATTGCCCAAAATTCGCGGCATCCGTTTTGTCAGTTCTGATTTTGTTTCATCAGGATCATTTTTCTTCTGAAAAGGCATAATTTCCTGTAATAGGCCTTGTTCTCCCGAACCATAAAGTGCAATGCGATCCTCTATGCCAGGCTGCTTCAAAATTTTGGATAGTGCAGCTGCTGGTGTTGCACTCTCCTCTTTCGACAAATCCAGATAACTCTTTTCGATTTGATCGAACGCCCTGAAAATGTTGGCACATTGTTTGGCAATGTCCTTTTCAGGGGTAGGATCTATTATTATTCGTTTCTTCTCCCACGGAGCCAGGCTCTTCAGGAACTCTTCTCCGTGCAGCTTTCCTTCTCCCCTAGCGTATAGGCATAAGGGGAAACCCATTGTGTCCGCAACCGTCGCCACAGTAGTGCCGGACAACCCTCTGAAGCGCTTTCCTAAATTCGAAAGGTCCTTATCACTAATAATAAAAGCGCCATTTGGGGCCCTGTCCTCGAATATCTCTTCAAGTTGGGTTTCGTAAGTTTTATTCTCCTGTGGCTCGCCTTCTCCATCGATGGTAATAATTTCCGTTTCTTTCAAGCGCTTTTTCAGGCTCTTTTTCAGTACCGAACGAAAGGCTTCTTTATCTTCTATGATAACAACAACCCGACTCATGCTTCATCCTCCTTACTATCGCGCGAAACGCACTTGAAAGCAGGTGTTAAACCCCGGCGGTGGATCGACAAGTTCGATCTTCCCTCTGACTTCTGAAAGCAACCGCTTAACCAGTGAAAGCCCCAGCCCCATCCCTGAACCTAATGGGTTTGAACTCCCTCCGGAGGTTGTCGTATAAAGGGGATCCCAAATCCTCTCAGACAAACTGGGCGGTATTCCAATACCTGTGTCGGCAACTTCCAGGATATGATATTTGGGCAAATTCCACGCCTTAATAGCTACGCGTGGTTCATCCAATGATCCCTGCCCGCCAAAAATAGCTTTCAGCGCGTTGGTATAAAGATTTAGCAAAACCCCACTGTATAAAGTCACTGGCATCGGTGGTGTTAGAAGATCATCATCCATATCACAATCAATCCGAACGTTTCTTTCTTCCGTAAAATACCGAAACCGATCCAAGATGCGATTGACTTGGCTTTTAACATTGAGAGGCATGATAACAGGTTTCGGATTCTGAACGTTAGCGATGTATGTTGCGGCAAATTGAACCTGGCCCGAGATTTCATCCCGAACCTTTTGGATTCGAGATATCTTTTTCTGCATGGAAGACGAAATTGCGCTTGCTTTTAACTCTTCAATTATCGTGTCAAAATCATGGATGAGGCGTTTCATTTCATGTGTCATGAATCCCGCCAATACGCCCAGCAGCGCAAGCATCTCCATCTTGGATGTGGCAATTTTATGGTAATCTTGGACATCTTCAAGTTCCTTTGTAATTGTCTGGAACCGTCCAATTACCTGCTGCTTGTCGCTTTCCGAAAGCGATGGAATTTTTTCAACATATTCGACGGCAGCTTTTAAATCATGTCTCATGTCCTCTACAGCTTTTCGGGCATCTTCCTTTTCGATCCGGCGTTTTTCACGGTGGTCTGCAAATGCAAGCATTTCCAACCCAGCCCGCACCAACTCAAATAGGTCTTTAAATGCTTCATTGAGTACAAACCCTTGCCTGTCCATAGATGGCGTTAGATCTGTTAGCCGATCGACATCAAAACCTGGCATTGATTCTACGAAAACCGCTCCAAGTAGCTGATGGAAATTCGGGAGGTATAACATGGGATTTTGGGTTGGTTTGGACTTTGCCTCCTCAGACATTGGGTACAACTCATTCATAAATTTTACCCGCCAGGCCCGACGGTTGTGCCCAGAGTCCAAACTTAAGTTCAGCCAATCGTCATCCTGAAAACCATAAGGGCGAATACGAAATCCGTGATCAACGATACCTATGCCACCTTTTTCTTTGAGCCAACGAGAAAGGCTACGCCCATCAAAACCCGTGTTCTGAAACATTCCGGCACGTCGCGGGCAGTAACGGATATCTGCAAAAAATCCTTTTGAAATGTGGCTTGGATATTCGATTTCACGTTGTTCGAGAATTCTTCCGTCTTTGTGCCATATAACATACTTTACATTGCTGTCTTTGTGCTCGATCGTAAGCTTAGCAAAGTAATTGCTGAGGACGGCAGTGGCGATGTCTTTTCCATCTCCAGCGTCGACCTCCGGCAAGACAACACTGAATCCTGGGTCTTGATCCATTTTTCCTTTACGATCGAAACCTCCAGTTTCCAACCCTGAATATGGGTAAACGATAGACAACAATTCTGTTCTTTGTTCTTTGCTGAACTGGATACCTGAAGGATCGCGCAGCTTATCAACAATCAGGCGAGTACCCGATTTCTGGTTCGATGATACAGTCCGCACTTCATAAGGAATCTCGAAAGTGTGGAGATAATTGGCAGCATCAATTTTTTCCCAATCAAAATCGACAACAAGCAACGTTTTTTCGCCACTAATCTTGGAACTGGCTACTGTTTCCAGACGTAAATGACGCCCAAGAAATCTTACGGCGAAACGTCCGATGCCTTTAGATCCTGTTACGGTGCGATGATAGTCTCTCGACTCATTAGCCCTCTGTTTATCAGGCGTCGCGATTTGCATCCAGTTATCGAGAAACTCCTGTTCCGTCATTCCGTGGCCATCATCAATGATCTCCACATGCTGACCGTCGAATTTCACGCTGCATATTGAGGCGTCGGCGTCATAGGCGTTCTTGATCAGCTCCAGCAGTGCCACATCCGCTTTGGCCACAAGACGCTCTCCCAGTTCTTGGAGCAGGCGACCCTGCGTATGAAAGCTTGCAATAGACCTTTTTATTTTAGGATTGGACATAACGCTCTTTTCGTTGCCAATATCTGTTTAAGACGGCGTTCAATTGGCGAATTTCGACCTTTTTTAGTTTTTTGGCATGGGCCACTACACGCTTCTCAAAATCAATGCCGGTCAGATATGCGCGTAGCTGAGGCAAGCTGATTTTGCTGATATCTGAATAAATACCACAGACTGAGCCTACAGCATGTGCATTAACCGAATTCAAAAGAATCTTTGGCCCGAATGATGTGAATCCGGTACTAACAAGTAAATTTGGTGCATCAAAAAGAGGGTATCGATACCAGGACTCACGTGATTTACAAGTCCAGGTGCTGCGCAAATTTTCAGGAACGTTATCGAGATAGGCTTGCAAACTCGAGGAAATAGGATCCGTGTGGGACTTAATCAACCAACATTTAGCCCCGGTTTCAATGAAACGTTTGCGAAATGCCGATCGGGTCAGTTGTGAAAGTTCGGGCGGCACTTCACGCAGGGAGGTTACACACGGCATAACATCATCATGCTTAAGTCCGGCATGGATTCGCTCGCCTTCTGAAAGAGTAAACACTTTCTGAGTGCCCGGACTCATCCCACGCATAGCCCACAGTTTGCCCCTGTCCTCATACGGCAGGACCTCCCGATTCGATCCTGTGACACTCAAATTTCGCAGGATGTTTCCGTGCTTATCGATCTGATGATAGCACCACTGGTTGTTTCGGTTTCTTTTGTCAATAATCGAAATAGAGGCCGTGGTGAGAACACCATCAAAAATAGGGTCAACAAATCTGTAGGTATCTACGTGCCACCCGTTTTGCTTAATATAGCCCCGAAGCGGATCAGCTGAGGGCCGGGATACCCATTCATATGGTACCACTAAGGAAACAAGTCCATCAGATCTGGATTTTAAAAGCGCTAGAAAAATGAAATATACATACAGGTTACATTTCAGGTTTATTTTGAAACCCGTCTCTTTTGCTAATCGTTTCGCAACGGCATCGCGCCATTTTTCCTCAATATGATGATGGCGTACATATGGGGGATTCCCAACACATGCGGCGTATCCTTTTTTATTATGTTCAAATACACAATTGTTGAAAATTGCAGTATTTTTTGGAAGGTTTGCTAGAGGGCGCCGAGTAACATCGATCTCAACACCCTCATATGAACCATAGCGCCCGCCAAACGCGAAACGACAATCACCTGAGCCAAGATCTAAAATACGGGAGAAATGGGAGCGATAGGTGTGAGTTATCCGCCAGAATAACTGAACAACATCTGAAGGCGTTGTGACTTGGGACCGAGCCAACTCATAGGCTGTCTTATATTTGATCATCGCTCACATTCGTACCGCCTGCTCGGCGTTGCGCCTCACTGATAGGGTGGAAATAAAAGGGGTACCCTTGTCATAAGGGAATGTGTTTTGTACAGCCAAACGGAAGCAAGGCTGGCAATTATTTTTCACGCGAAACCTATAACAACTCACCTAATGCATGTCAACAATTCAAGTACCGCTTCAAGCAGATACATTTCTTTTGGAAGAAGTGAGGTGGACCAAGCCACATTTTTGCCCCTGAAGCGTTTTTCAAAGATAGTTGTTTACGAAGTATCTTTCTCGAGTCCAATAATCTTCTGTTTATGGCCATCTGTCAAAATTCAGGATGTGCCCCCTCAGCCTTCTTTCTGACGCGATCTTTTACCGGCGTAGGATGCCCCAATCAGCGGCACCATGCTTGGATTGACCTATATTTCTGGATGGAGGTTGAATCCGTTCACTAAACGGCACTGAGACATTTGAAGGCATCGGCTGATTGCAAGGTATTTCCATTCTTCCAAGAGCTCAATTTTAATGGACAGCAGATATTCAGACATCATTTACAGGAAGATTTTATATCCGACGTTCAGAACCTTTGCCAATACTTTGGCCCTCTTTTTTCCAATGGGGCGCTTTCCATTTTCCATCTCAGAGATATGACCTTGCGGGATGCCCGTCAAATCGGAGAGCCTCTTTTGAGTCATACCTTCTTTCAATCTTGACCCGGCAAGGCAGACCCCCGGAAGTTCCTCATCCCTATACTCAGGAAACAGTTCTCTCCAAGGGATGCTATCGGACGTATCAACGAATCCCAAAGATTTCAATGCATCGATAGCCCTCGCTTTGTTTCCCATTGGGCCAACGAACTTTATTTCAATAGGGAGCTCTTTCGTGTGTTCCAACATAGGAAACCTCCACTAATCGTACGTCTTTATCTATGATCTCCCAAACAGCCACGTAGGTGGGTTTTCCCTTTTTCAAATGGCAGTGATAGCAGTTGCCACCTAAAGGACCATAGTTTTGCCAGTTGTTTCTATACGGACCATATGTTTCGATTTCCGCCAGAAGTCTCAACAGAATCTTTCTGATCCCTACCGGGAGTTTAGCGGCCTGCTTTTGCGCTTTCTTTTTGACGGAGACGGTCCATAACATGGCTCATTATACCTTTTAAGGGGATATTGTCAAGAGCTCGATAAACGGTTCAGACTTTTTCAATCACCAAGCCTCTGCCTGAAAACGTAAAGAGTCTCCTTGCTACATCCGCTTGTACAGACCGCAGTCCAATTTATCCAAATCAAACCAAAATCCGCACCCTATACGCACCCAAAAAAAAGAAAAGCCGTAACCTGTTAAGATTACGGCTTTTTATAGTTGATGGTGCCGAAGGCGGGACTTGAACCCGCACGGGCGTAGCCCACTACCCCCTCAAGATAGCGTGTCTACCAGGTTCCACCACTTCGGCACAATAAACCAGAATTATTTTCCTTGCGTGCTGTCGCTTGCCGGAGGTGCCGTGCCGGGGGCTTCAGAAGTCTGCGCAACCGGATGGACATCCTGCATAATGGAAGTATTGTTACCCTTTCCAATAAAAATAGAAAGCCCCAAAGAGGTTAACATAAAAACGACCGCGATAGCGGTGGTAACTTTATGCAATAAAGAGGTGGCACCACCGCTGCCGAAAACCGTCTGGCTTGATCCCCCGAAAGCAGCGCCCATTCCAGCACCTTTTCCTTTCTGAAGAAGAACGATTAAAATAAGCGCCACGCATACACTGACATGCAATGCTATCAAAACGGGGAACATCCAAGGCCCTCTCTCTTTATAAATATTAAATGCTAAAACGATTAATCTGAAAGATGTAATTCATTACATTTCTTTTTGCAACAAAAATTTTGGTTGTTATGTCTCCCGGTAGCGGATGAGCTGAACGAAAGAGTCGCCTTTGAGACTCGCACCACCCACCAAAGCCCCGTCAATATCCGGCTCTGTCATAAGTGTCTTAACATTATCAGGCTTTACGCTTCCACCATAGAGTATTCTGACCTGGGCTGCGGTTCCTGAATTAAAGGATTTCTCAATCCATAATCGAATAAACTGATGTACTTCCTCAGCCTGTTCAGGCGTAGCCGTCTTCCCCGTCCCAATAGCCCACACCGGCTCATAGGCCAGAATGGTTGTGGTCGGCATCATCTGATCCGCCCTGAAATTATCCAGGGACAAATCCAGCTGCTCTTTAATGACCTCAAATGTCCGTTCGGCCTCCCTTTCCTCAAGGGTTTCCCCCACACAGACAATTGGGATAAGCCCCAGAAAAGAAGCTGCCCTGACCTTGAGATTAACCACTTCACTGGTTTCGTCAAAAAGCGTTCGCCTTTCCGAGTGGCCCAGGATAACATGCGTGCAACCGGACTGCTGAAGCATCCTTCCCGAAACCTCTCCGGTGTACGCCCCACTCATTTCCCAGTGCATGTTCTGTGCGGCAAGGAAAATTTTTGTTTCGTCAATAGCGCCTCTCACGGCAGCAAGGTGTGTAAACGGTGGGGCCACCAGGACCTCAACGTCCGATACATTCCCCATTCCCGAACCAACGGCTTCAGCAAGCGCCACGGCTTCAGCAAGACTCAGGTTCATTTTCCAGTTCCCTGCAATCATAGGCGTTCTTTCAAACATTTTTGCGCATCCTTCCCTGAAATTTCTGCAAAACCGCCGTTATTCCAAATACTGAAATTCGAATAATGACTATCGCTTCTAGCAACCGGCCATGTAAATCGCCAGATCAACCATCCGGTTTGAATATCCGAACTCGTTATCGTACCACGACAGAATTTTCAACATATCCCCGATCACCATTGTGGAAAGTCCATCCACAGTTGATGAGGCAGTGGTACCATTAAAATCAATGGACACCAGAGGTTCGTCGGAAAAAGCAAGGACCCCTTTCAGAGAGGTTTTCGAAGCGGCTTCCATGGCCTGATTGACCGCGTCGGCTGTGGTAGGCTTTGTCAATTGGACCACCAGATCAACAACCGAGACATTGGGCGTAGGAACACGGATGGCCATGCCATTTAATTTACCGTCCAGTTGGGGCAAAACAAGGGCAACGGCTTTTGCCGCACCGGTTGTCGTGGGTATCATGGAAAGCCCGGCAGCTCTGGCCCGCCTCAGATCCTTATGGGGAAAATCGAGCAATCTTTGATCACCGGTATAAGCATGGGTGGTGGTCATAAGGCCTTTTTCGATGCCGAAATGGTCCAGCAAAACCTTGCACACAGGTGCCAGACAATTGGTCGTGCAAGAGGCGTTGGATACGATATGATGGGTCTTAGAATCATATTCCTGCTCGTTCACCCCCATTACAACGGTGATGTCAGGGGATTTGGCAGGCGCTGAGATAATCACCTTTTCAGCCCCGGCATCCAAATGCTCGGAAGCGCTTTCCCGATCCCTGAAAAGCCCCGTACATTCGAAGACCGTTTCAACCCCCAGTTCACCCCACGGCAGTCTGGATGGATCCTTCTCAGAATAGATCTCAATCTCTTTTCCATTGATGATCAGAGAACGCTCCCCACTCGATACGTCTTCCCCAAAGACGCCGTGAACCGAATCGTATTTCAACAAGTGCGCCAGGGTCGCTGTATCCGTTAAATCATTGATGGCAACCAGTTCAATATCCGGATTACTAAAACCGGCCCTGAAAACCATCCTGCCGATGCGACCGAAACCGTTAACAGCCACCTTTAAAGCCATTCTTAACCTCCTTGTTCAATGCATAAAATTAATAACGTGTAAACGAAAAAGCAAAAGGCATTCCGGGGCCTCAACAAAAAATGTTACCCCGACTTCAAGAGTTTCCCGGCCAGGGCGATGCTTCGCTTTCCAGCCTGTTCTGCCCTCTCGCCCAATTCACTCAGCGTCAAACGCTCACGATCCCTGGCAACAGCCATCACCATGGGCAGATTAACCCCGGTCAGGACCTCAAGCATCTCATCCTCGAGAAACGAAAGGCTGAGGTTTGACGGCGTACCGCCGAACATATCCGTCAAAACAAGAACGCCCTGCCCCTTATCAAGTGATTTTATCTTGTCTGATATCTCCTGCAGGATTTCCTTGCTTTCAGTTGTCTGGGTTACGGCAATGGCATCAGCAGCTTCCAGTTTTCCAACAATAAGTTCTGCGGCATTCAGAAACTCCCGCCCCAGATTACAATGTGAAATAATCAGCAATCCTATCATGGCTATATCAAACCCTCATCCGTTAAAAAGGATTTCAGGCATCTCCATCCGTTTGAATAATTGTCTGGTAAATCTCTTCTCGAGATTTGACCTGCATTAAGGCCTTTCTAAAAGTGCTGCTTTTTAAAATCCTCGCAATTTTGGTCAAAACCTGCAAGTGAACACCGGAGGAATTTTCAGGTGCCAGAAGAAGAAAAAAGAGGAAAACCGGCTGACCATCCATTGAGTCAAAATCGAGTCCCTTTTTACTCCTGCCAAAGGACACAATGGGCTGTTTCACTGAACTCAGTTTCCCATGTGGGATGGCAACGCCGTCGCCGATTCCCGTACTGCCGAGGTGTTCACGTTCAATCAGCACTTTTACCAGCAACCCTTTATCAATATTCGCATCATAATTTGCAATCACCTCAGCAAGCTCTCCCAAAACGCCCTTCTTGTCTTTGGCCTTGAGCTCCGGGATTATGTTGTCTATGGCTAGAATTTCAGAAAGTCTCATCACAAAAACCAAAAAAAATGAATCATTCACCCAAAAAATTGATCAGCCGGCAGGCTCAATCAAACGAAAGTTTCCATCACCCTTCCAGTAAACAACGTTGATCTCTCTCGATTTGGCGTTTCGAAACACCAGAAAATCCTGCCGCATCAGCTTGAGCTGCATGGCTGCTTCTTCAGGGTCCATGGGCTTTGCGACCATTTTTTCCACCTCTATGGAAAAATCGTCCGGAGACATCTCAACAGATTCTTCAAGCTCTTCGTCCAGTGCTTCATCCAGCGCATTCTCACCAGCTTTTGCGCTGTCGCCGCGGTGCCTTCTTATTTTACCGATGTGTTTCTTAACCTGATTTTCAACCTTATCCATGACCTGATCAATGGCCGAATACATGTCACTGGTCTCTTCAACCGCTTTGATTCGAGTCCCGTTCAAGCTGAGCGTCACATCGGCAATGTGCCTGAATTTCTCTACGCTCAAAACGATGTGTGCCTCCAAGGGCACATCAAGATACTTTTTGATTTTTGAAACCTTCTCTTCCGCGTAGCCCTTTAAACTCTCAATGGGGTCCGTATGCCTGAATGTTACCGTTATGTCCATAAAATTTCCTCCGTAGGTGTGAACAATAAAATCAACCCCTCCGGCAAACCAATAAACGCCGCATGGCGCTGCCACAACTCAATAATTGATTCGAACCTCTTTTCTCTTTCTGGATGGTAGAATTCCCATGGCCTCCCGGTATTTGGCCACCGTCCGACGCGCTACCCTTATGTTAAGGTCCAGCATCATATTTTCAATCCCTTTGTCACTGAGGGGTTTGGTTTTGTCTTCTACCTTTATGATCTTGCGGATCTGCTCCTTGACACTTTCCGATGCCAGCGCATCCCCGTCAACCCTGTTGATAGCGCTATTAAAAAAAAACTTTAACTCATAGAGTCCCTGGGGTGTATGAACATATTTATTGGTGGTCACCCGACTGACCGTCGACTCGTGCATTTCAATGTCTTCAGCCACATCCCTCAACACCAGCGGTTTGAGATAAGCAATACCTTTGTCAAGGAATTCCGTTTGAAACCTTACGATACTCTCTGTAACCCGGTACAGGGTTCTTTGACGCTGGTGAATACTCTTGATCAACCACACCGCAGATCGCATTTTTTCCTGGATATATGCCTTTGTTTCATCCGACACCTGACCTCTGTTCTTCAGCATCCGTCTGTAATAGGCATTAATCCTTAACTTCGGCAAGCCATCTTCATTTTGAATGATTTCGTAGCCGGACCCCACTTTGGCCACGTAAATGTCAGGGGTAACATAGATGGTTTCTTCGGCCGCATAAATTCTCCCGGGTTTAGGATCAAGCGCTTGAATAGCAGCAACCGCCATCAAAACATCCTGAATGCTAACGCCAAGCTGATCGGCAACCTGATGGTACCGTTTTTCCTCCAAATCTTTGAGGTGATCCCTGATGACCTTCTCAACCAGGGTCCCGCCGAGATTCTGAAATAAGGCCTGTATCAGCAGGCATTCCTTTGTGTCCCTTGCCGCCACGCCCACCGGATCAAAATTCTGAATTAGCGCCAGGACCTCCCTGATATCATCAACCAAAGCTCCGGTTGCCTGGGCTATTTCGTCCAGGGTAACCTCCAAATACCCGTCATCATTCAGATTACATATGATATAGGCCCCAATTTCCTTTTTTTCATCTTTCACATTGCTCATATTCAACTGCCAGAGCAGGTGTGCAGACAGGTCCGTTTTGGTGGCCGTAAAATTCTCAAAGGACGGCGCATCTTTCTGTTCGTAGTTCCTTTCGGAAAAATTTTCGGAATAACCGCTATTATACTCTGAAAGATAGCTTTCCCAATCCACATCATCCCTTGCCCGTTCCTCTACGGTCACTTCGGGAAGTGAAGGAGAGTCCGGATCCGGACCGGAATCATCGACCGAGGGATTTTCAGATTTCTTTTCCTGAGATTCCTGTAATGCCTGTGCCGATTCCTCCTTTTTCTCTCCCGCACCGTCATCCCCGTCAACCTCATCTTGACTCATCTCTTCAAGGATAGGGTTTTCCTCCATTTCCTGAGAAACGGTCTCAAGGAGTTCAAGCCTTGACAGCTGCAGAAGCTTGATGGCCTGTTGCAGCTGGGGAGTCATCACAAGCTGCTGGGTAAGGCCCAAAGATTGTCTGAGTTCTAACGCCATAACAAATTCAAAAATGCCGAAAAAAACTTCCTAGAGATTGAAATTCTCGCCCAGATAAACACTCCGGGCCAACTCGCTTTTTACAATATCATCCGGGGTGCCCTGTTCAATGATCCGTCCCTGATTGATAATGTAAGCCCTGTCACAGACATTCAATGTCTCTCGTACATTATGGTCCGATATGATAACCCCCAAGCCCCGGCTTTTCAACTGACGTATAATCTGCTGAATATCGTTGATGGCCAGAGGATCAATGCCTGCAAAAGGCTCATCTAAAAGCATAAACCTGGGCTCGGTCACCAGGGCCCTGGATATTTCCAGCCTTCGCCTCTCCCCGCCCGAAAGGGACAACGCCTTCTGCTTGGCCAGATGATCAATGCTCAACTCCCTGAGACCCTTTTCCAGACGATCTCTTCGTTCCTGTGCCGGGACGTGCAGCATCTCAAGTATAGCGAGCAGATTCTGCTCAACGGTCAATTTACGGAATACCGAAGGCTCCTGGGCCAGATAGCTGATACCTTTTCTGGCCCTTTGAAACATAGGGTCCCGCGTAATGTCCTTACCGTCTAAAAAAACCCGCCCTTCGCTGGGTCGGGTGAGCCCCACCACCATGTAGAAAGTAGTTGTTTTCCCGGCGCCGTTGGGTCCTAGAAGGCCGACAATCTCCTGCCTGTTGACCATCACATTTACACGATCGACGACCCGTTTCCCGCCATAGGCCTTGACAAGACCGCTGGCCTCCAGCATTGCGGATGCCGCATTCACGGCCCCTTTCCCTTCTCCTGCTTTGGGAAAATTACCGCCCGGACTTTCTTGTCCTTGGCACTTTCCACAATGCTCCGGTCCTCTTTAAGGAAAAGCGTAATCACATCGCCTTCAACAAAATCCTCGCCTTGCTTCACAACAGGCTTCCCTGTAAGAACCAGTTTTTCATCTTTTTGATAAAAAACGGCTTTTTCCCCGGTAGCCACCCCTCCCTCGGCACGAATAATTTTGACCGCCCCTGTGGCAATAATTCTGTCGATACGGGCTGAAACCTCTTTGCTCTCTTTCTGCTCTGTAGATTCCTTGTAAAGGATCACCAGTTTCTGGCATAGTACGGTAAAATCATCCCGCTTGGCTTCCACATCTCCTTCAAAAGTCACCCTCTTTTTTTTATCATCAGCTTCCAGGGTCTTGCTATTGATCACCATTGGGCCCTGGCTCTTTTTTTGAGCCTTCTCACGGGGACCGGCTGACAGGGCCGGACCGGAAAAAACCCCTAGGAGAAGCAGCCCCGTTAACACGAAAACCAGAGAAAATACAGACCGTTTCATTGCGCTGCCGATACCTCCGCATCCCGGTTAATGGTTGTCACCACATTTGACAAAATCTTGATCCTATTCTCTGAAAGATCGACAAAAATACCTTTTCCCTTCACCGTAAAAAATGGACCAAATATTTCCACCGGTTCTTCATTATTCACAGTGCCTTTTTTCTCATTAACCACCACATAATCCGTAAGAAAACGATACTCGGTTCCGTAAGAACCGTCCAATTCTCCCTTAAGTTCAATCTTTCCAATGTCCTTAAAGTAGATCCCTCTTTCACCTCTCAGGGAAAATCCAGGCCTTCCCTCGGCTTCCACCTCCAGAAAAAAATCAAAAAACCGAATGGTTTTTCTATCTTCTGAGAAACGCACCTCTTTAGCGTCCAGAACCCATTTTATTTTTTTATCCGGATCATCCTGCCGATAATGAATATCTTTGAGATTTACACCTTTACCTGAAATAACGTCCTTTAGAAAAGCGGTGGTTTTGATAAAATCTTTGCCGGCTTTTGCAAAATAGAAAACCACCACCAGAAGCAAAACGAGGACTCCCACAAGGGGCCAATGTCTTTTCACAAAACTTTTCATGGAACCAGTTGCAGTATATCAATCCCTGCTTTGTTCTGTAAAGGCAATTCTAGGCCAGCACCCGCGGCATTTCAGGATCCATTCACAAATCTCCCTGACGGCGCCGTAACCACCTCTTTTGCTTGTTATGAAGTCCGCCTCTTCCCGAACTTCCCTGGCAGCATCCGCCACGGTAATACACAAACCGGATTCGTGAAACATGGCCAGATCGGGCAAATCATCCCCAACGGAGCCCACCTGTAGCTTCGTAAGACCTCTCTTTTCAATCAAGCGTCTGCAAACAACACGCTTGTCCGATATTCCCTGATATACTTCGCGAATTCCCAGTTCCCTGGCCCGATGGGCAACAACCCGGGACCTTCGACCGGTGACGATAACCACTTCGATCCCATCGCGCATGAGCAGTCTCAAACCGAAACCGTCTTTTACATCAAAGGATTTAACCTCTTCCCCCTTTTCATTCAACGTAATACGGCCGTCCGTCAAAACCCCGTCAACGTCCAGCAAAAGCAGTTTTAATCCGGCAGCCTTGTCTTCCATTTCGTGCGACTCCACCAGGGGTTTGATGGGTGAGAACGCCTACGACCGAACAATCCCATGAAGGCGCTTGAGCATTTTCACCAGGGGCTTTACGTCAGTGAGGGGCAATGAATTGGGTCCATCACACAGGGCGCAATCCGGATCAGGGTGGACTTCCATAAAAACGCCATTTGCGCCTGCCGCCACAGCCGCCTTTGCAAGGCACCCCACAAACTCCCGCTGTCCACCGGAGCTGTTCCCGGCACCACCCGGTAACTGCACGCTGTGTGTGGCATCAAACACCATGGGAAAACCAAGTTTTGCCATTATGGCCAGGGATCTCATGTCAACCACGAGGTTGTTGTAGCCAAAGGAAAATCCTCTCTCCGTAATCAGGATATTCCGGTTCCCGGCAGAGGTTACTTTCTCCGTTATCGGCCCCATCTCAAAAGGAGAAATGAACTGACCTTTCTTGATATTAATGGGAATTCCGAATTTGGCCACATGCACGATAAGATCCGTCTGGCGGCACAAGAATGCCGGAATCTGGATCACATCGAGAACCTGAGCCGCTTTTTCCACATCACTGATGCGATGCACATCCGACAAAACAGGCAATCCGAACTGCTCCTTGACCTTTTGAAGAATATGAAGCCCCTCGTCGAGACCGGGGCCTCGGTAGGAAGTCAAAGAGGTCCGGTTCGCCTTGTCGTAAGAGGCTTTAAAAATAATCGGTATTTGGAGATCATCACACATCTCCGTCAGATAACGTGCGATTTCCAGCGTACTGGATTCACTTTCAATGACGCAGGGTCCTGCAATCAAGAAAAATGGCCACTCTGCGTCTATGAACAAACTGCCTGTTTCAAAATTTTTTACCATGTCCCTGATTCCAACAAACCTGAAAAGTGGTTAAAGGCAAATCCATACGGTTGGTTTTGAGGCCGCGGTTGATTTCTCTTAAGGACTGTATGCTCACATTGTTATAGCATGGTCCCGGGAAAGTCAAGATTCCCAAACCAGGAACAACTTTTTCTTGTCATGTAAGGCGAGAAGCCTTATCATGCGCTTTCTCGCTTTTTTAGAGCTTGGCAAAGGTGAGAAGACTTGTATGATTGCCTATTTCGGGGGAGGTCAATTACCAATGGCGAAAAAAAAGGTTTCCAAAACCATCGATGACATCAACAGAAAGATTAAAGAAGGAAACGTCGTTGTGGTCACAGCCGATGAAATGGTCGGCATTGTCAAGAAAAACGGCGCTGAAAAAGCCGCCCGTGAGGTGGATGTGGTCACCACCGGGACTTTCTCTCCCATGTGTTCCTCCGGGGCTTTCATTAATTTCGGGCACACCAAGCCGGGTATCAAAGCCAACCGAACGTGGTTGAATGACGTCCCCGCTTATGGGGGCCTGGCAGCGGTAGATTGCTATATCGGGGCCACAGAACCCAAAGAGGATGATCCGTTGAACGGGGTTCACCCGGGACAATTTAAATACGGGGGCGGACACGTACTCCACGATCTGGTGGCAGGCAAGAAAGTCGAATTGCGTGCCACGGCCTATGGCACCGACTGCTACCCCAAAACCCAGTTAAAGAAAAAAATTACCCTTTCAGACCTTCCCTACGCCATGATGCTCAACCCCAGGAATGCTTATCAAAACTACAACTGTGCCATAAATCTCACCCAGAAAACCATCTATACCTACATGGGGATTCTAAAGCCCAATGGCGGCAATGCCAATTATGCCACGGCCGGGGAACTCAGCCCGCTTTTTAACGACCCCTACTACCGAACCATCGGCCTGGGAACCAGAATTTTCCTGGGCGGCGCCAAAGGATATGTCATTGCACCGGGTACGCAACATAATCCAAACACTGAAAGGCATGAAAACGGCGTCCCTTTAACCCCTTCCGGCACCCTCATGGTGAGTGGAAACATGAAAGAGATGGATCCCCGGTGGGTTGTGGGGGTCAGCATGTTGGGGTACGGCTGTTCCCTTGCCGTAGGCTTAGGAATTCCCATCCCCATTCTGGATGCGGAAATGGCAGCATACACAGGTGTTTCAGATGAAAATCTTTACACTCAGGTCATTGATTATGGAAATGATTATCCAAAGGGAGAAGGAAAAAGCCTGGCCCGGGTCAACTATGCGGATCTCAAAAACGGTATGATTCGCGTCAACGGACAGGATGTGCCCGCGGTCCCCATTTCTTCCCACAAAAGATCCCTGGAGATTGCCAATATACTCAAGGAATGGGTGGAAAAAGGCGATTTTCTATTGACCCAACCCCAGGAAACCTTGCCCGCTTAAGGATTGAGAGCCTTTCCTACTCACCCAGGATATGAGAATCCTTTAGAATCTGCTTCAGCTCGTCTCGCTGGATTCTGTCCAAAGGCCTCAGAGGGGGGCGTACCGGACCACCATACATTCCCTTCAAATCCAGAGCCTCTTTAAGCCCGGCGATACCGAAACCGGTGGTGACCGCCGCATTTGCAGAAATGAGCCTGAGCTGTATTTCCCGAGCCTTGTTCAGCGCCCCCGCATGGAAATCTTCCACGATTTCATGGAGGGCGTGAGGGGCCACGGCAGCCAAGGCCATGACACCGCCCACGGCACCCACCGACAGGGCCGGAAGCAGAAAACTTCCGGAGCCCGCCAGAACCTGGAAATGGTCCGCCGCGTGATGCACCACCTGCCCCATCTTCACCACATTGCCCGAACTCTCCTTGAGGCCGATGATATTGGGGTGCGCCGCCAGTTCGATGATGGTCCGGGCCTCCAGATCGACGCCGGTAAATCCGGGCACATTGTACAAAATGATGGGGATGGGGGACCGATCCGCCACGAATGTGTAATGGGCGCAAAGGGCCACGTGGTCCATCTTCGGTTTATAATAATGAGGCGTCACAATCATGGCGGCATGGGCCCCCGCGTCTGCCGCCTTTTCGGTCAATACCATGGTCTCCGTGGTGGATTCGCAGCCGGTCCCCGCAATAAAGAGCCGATCGGAACCGATGGCCTTTCCCGCAGTCCGCCAGGTCTCCTCCTTTTCTTCTGTTTTGAGCAGAACGGATTCACCGTTGGACCCCAGGACTGCAAATCCCCTCAGCGGGGTTTCCTGCCATTTTTCAAGGTTCGCCGCCAGATGATCATGGTCCACCCTGCCATGGCGGTCAAAGGGTGTGGGGATGGGCGGGAAACAGCCCTCCAGGGAAACTTTGCTATTCATGTCTGCGACCTCCCTTGACATTAGAAATTCTTATGATCTGTCCGGTTACGATATTTTTGCAGCTGACTTTCATAGTATGACTTATTTTCAGTTGCCTTTTCAATGGCTTCCCGAATGGTCTGAATGGCTTCATCCGTCAGACCATTCCGGTAACAGGCCTCGGCCAGGGTGTCCAGAAACACGGGGGCAGGCTGCAAGGCCACGGCTTTTTGCGCCAAAGTCAGAGCTCGGGTACTGTTCCGTAAAAGCGGATTTTTTGCGGTCAGCATCATCCAGGCCAGGTTGTTCAATGCCACCGCCTGGTTCGGGTGCCACCCGATGATCTGATCATAAAGAGCAATGGTTTCCGCCTCTTTTCCCATGCGCTGGTAAACCATGGCCAGGTTCATGGCCAGGCTTACATTCCGGGGGTGTTCCTCAAGCTTGGCACTGAGTTCTCTGCTGACCAGATCGTATGCCATGTGCGCCTTCACACCGCCGAAATTCAGATAATAACCTAAAGCTCCGATACCTGCCAGGTAAACCAGGAAGGATATCAACACAAAACGGTTCTGTTTCCGGACCAATCGGGGCACTTCCAGGGTTTTCAAAAGACAGGCGACCCGCTGCCCGATACTGAAATGGTGCCAGTTGGGCACATCACGGGATCTTCCGCTCAGGTAGGCAATTTTTTCCAGCGCATTGATGATGAATGCGGGTGTTCCCATGACCGTTGCGGCGTAAAGATCGGCCTGACGTTCAAAATGACGCATGAAAAACCCCATGATGTAACGGAAGTAAATCAAAAGGGTCAATAGCATGGGAACCGCCACCGACAGATAGAAGAGGGTCATGGACCGGGCGTCGTCTTCTGAGATGAGCTCCCCCAGAGGAGACCATACATAGGCCATATAAATATAAACATCCGATAACCCGAATGAAATAACCATGAACCCCACAAAGAACAGGACGTAAAAGAGCAAATGAAAATATCGGGCATGGCCCATCTCATGGGCCAGAACGGATTCCAGCTCTTCCATGGAAAGCGCGGACATCAGTGCATCGGTCACCAGGATGTACCGATACCGAGGGACAATCCCCATAATGCCCGCCGTCATCATCCGCCCCTCGAAAATAGGCCAGCTGAGCAGGCGGCGGTAGCGGAAACCCTTTTGCTTTAAAAAAGCCGTCAGGTGTCTCCCTTTCTCGGATGCCTCCAGGGGCTTACACCCCCACCAGTACTGGATGAATTTCGGCATGACCAGCACCAGCAATGATAGAAAGACGGCAAAGAATAACATCTGACCGTAGAGGCTGTTCAAAAAGGCACTGGAGGATGCCCATGGACTGAGTGACAACAGGTCATAAACGAACGTCAGCACGAACCATGGGAAAAGGACGGGGAGGTTGAACCGAAGGTTGCTCAGCACAAAACTGCGCCTCCCAAAAGTCACGCGAAAAAGGGCCCGGTACGTGGGCCAGGCCAAATACCAGATCGTGCTCAAGTAGAAGAGAAACAACGCAATGGCAAAGAGGCCCTGCACCACGGAGAAAGCCGTAAGACCGGGAACTACCAGAAGCCATTGTTTGAAACTGAAAAAATAGATGGCAACGGCAAACAACAATATGGCCAGGATGGAAAGCCGCAGGTTCAGCCGCTCGTACCGTTCCGCCAACGCCCCCTCAGCGTGCCGACCGGAGGCGATGCGTCGGTTGAGATCGAGAAACCGCCGGCGGCAATAAACGGCAAAAACCACCCAGCAAATCACAAGCCCAGCGATCGAATACAGGAAAGAATCATCGGGGGAAGCATCGGAATAGCTGACGTTAAAAATCAGAAGAACGACGATGAAATAAATGATATTGTTGAACAATCGTTAGGGCCTCGGCATTGGGCTGCGGTCCTCTTTGATGAATTCCAGAGTCCCCCCGTCGGGGGAAAGTGACGGGTCCCCTTGCAGGGTGATTTCGAGGCCGTAGCGTGCCTCCATATGGGCAAGCTCTTTTCGTTTCCGGTTTTGCAGATAGGCGGCCACATCCTCGGGAAGCAACCCCTTTACCTGAAAAATCCCCTTCTTGCTCAACCCCATGCGAATCCGGCGCAAAAATGAAACGGCGGCTGTTTCAACCGAAGGCACAATCCCACGTCCCTTGCAATACGCACAGGTTTGATAACTCACCGATTCGATGGAAGGCCGGAGGCGCTGCCGGGACAGCTCAAGAAGACCAAATTTGGAAATATTGGAAACGCTGATCTTGGCCCGATCTTCTTTTGCCTTATCCCGCACTACTTTTTCCACTTCCCGAATATGCTTTTTTTCCCGCATATCGATAAAATCAATCACCACCAATCCGCCCATATCCCGCAGGCGAAGTTGACGGGCAATCTCTTCAGCGGCTTCAATGTTGGTTTTAAACGCCGTATTCTCCACTTGCTTGCCCGTTCGCCACCGACCCGAGTTGACGTCGATGGCCACCAGGGCCTCAGTGGGATCAATCACAATTGAACCCCCGGACTTTAAAGGCACCCGATTGCGATAGATGGTCTCAATCTGCTTTTCGATTTCATACTGTGCGAAAATGGGACGTTTCTCTTTAAACAGTTTGACATGGCCCTGATGCCGGGGAGAAATGATCTTCATGTAATCTTTCACCTTGCCCAGGGTCTCTTTATCGTCAACGAGCACCTCGGCGATTTCGCTGGTGAAATAATCCCTTAACGTTCTCAGACAAACATCCTGCTCCTTATGGACCAGGGTCAACGGTGATGCCTCCTGAACATTTTTCTTGATGTTTTTCCACATTCTGAGCAACCGGTTGAGGTCCCTTGAAAGGTCTCGCTTGCTCTGTTTCAAGGCCGCGGTTCTCACAATATATCCGACCCCTTCGGGAAGCTTGAACTGGGTCATGATGGACTTGAGTCGCTGGCGCTCCTCTTCATCTTCGATTTTCTTTGAAATGCCCCCCTTACTCCCGGGCATCAAGACCAGATGCCGGCTGGCCAGAGACAGATAGGTGGTCAACTGTGCACCTTTGTGTCCCTGCATCTCTTTGGTAACCTGGACCAGAAGTTCCTGGCCTTTTTTTAAAATTTTTTCGATCCGTGGCAGGCTTGTCTCCTTTTTTGATTCCGGTTCTATGGCGTAATATTCCGGATGAATGTCCGTAACGGACAAAAAACCATTCTTATCACTTCCAAAGTTGACAAAACACGCCTGCAGGCTCGGTTCGACCCTCTCCACAACCCCTTTATAGATATTTCCGGTCTTCTGTTCCGTGGCAGCGGTTTCGATGTAAAACCCATCCAGCCGTCCGTCTTTGATTACGGCGATCCGGAATTCCTCCGCTTCGACGGCATTGATCAACATTTTTGACGCGAGTCCCAAAGGTTTTCTCCTTGCTTTGGTTTTTGCATATCCTGTTTTGACCAGTTCTGTACCGACCTTTTGATCGTCGGACTTTTGGGAAACTGGTGTTTTTGATGTTGGTTTTGTATCCTTTGACTTTCGGAATCCAAATCTCATTTAAAAATCGTGCCTTCCATAACGTTTGAGATGCTGATCGGCCTGGTACATGAAGGTTCGAATCGCAGATTCTCGACCCGGCTGGGTGCTGGAATCATACGGGGTGTCCAGATAAGGAACCCTGCGCCTGTTCATGAGAGGACGTACAATTGAAGACGTGGTGATGCTCGGCATACAGGTAAACGGGTAAACATTCACCAAACCGTTATATCCCTCACGAACATATTCCATCATGCCCGCAATGCTCAAACACGCCTCCGTACCCAGGTCGAAATCATACAAATCCTCTTCTCTGAGCACATCCTCCAGATGGCTGATCTTGTGGTCCTTTGCCAGATCAACCAGCTCCGAAACCCTTTTATAAATCTGTCTTTGTCTGTATTCTTGATAAAAAAGATCCCCTCCATAGGTGAAAAGATCTTTCAAATGATCTTTGAAACGGTCAAATTTCAATTGTTTCAGGCTGAAACGCAAACCCTTCTTGGCCGATCTATAATGTTCGTAGCTGGTAAAATTGACCCACTCCGATACAGAGGCATTGACCACTTCCGCACCGTGCTTTTCCAGCATGCGGATGACGTCCTGGTTGGCTTTCTCGTGGGTACGCAAATAGATTTCCCCCACCATGCCGATTAACGGTTTCGGCGGAATCCCCGGGTCCATGACCGCCTTTACCTCTTTGACGACCGCTTCCAGCCGCGCAAATATCTGATCAAACTGCAGCCCCTGCCCAAAACGCTCAAAAGCATCCTCCATAAACGCAAGGCATTTTTCAATCACCAGATCCGCCAGTCCGGCTTCTTTCTCATAGGGCCTGACCCGCCACAACAGCCGGTCCAGGATGTCCCCCAAAACCACAGCCACGTAGGACGACTTCCGAAGATCGGTCACCCGCTCCGCCTCAATAATCCCGGACAGGGAATAACCGTCCGCAGTGGTCAGTGCACCGATCCTTAGCCCGCTGAACCCCGGGAAGGAATCCAGAACAATGCGCTGGTATTTGTTATACATACCGAAACGGCACGGACCATCCGCTTCCGGCAGGAAATAGACGTAAGCATCGGAATCAAATTCCGACCCCAGGCGGGCCGACTCCTGCTTCATGAAATGGAGAATATCCCCCATGGTAATCTGACAGGGAAAGCATTCTTTCCCCGAGGTGTGGGCCATGCCCAGATCCATCCCTTTGAAGGTCTCAAGAACCTTTGCCCGTATGCCGAAACTTCTGAAATTGGCCGCCAGAAGATGGCTGCCCATACGATTCATTTCCGGAATCAAACAGGTTCGTTCCTTGAGGCTGAACCGCCCCACCTTGTTGCTGAAAGATTCAAAATTAATGACGTTACCGCTTTCCATGGTCAATTCGCCAGCTTTCGCGGCTCTTCCGCTTCCTGATGTGCTTTTTGAATACTGTTAAAAATGACGTTTTTATAGGCCTCCAACCGGGTCATGACACCGGCAACGGCACTGTGCTCATCCAGTTCCAGAATCATGTAGGCCTTATCCCCCATAATATGCCGGTAAAAATGTTCCAGGAATGAATCCGCACCACACCCGAAGTTGGTCAGATGCAGACCAAAAAAGTCCGAGTTGGACGCTACGATTTTGGCCGTGCGAAGAATTTTTGCGCCCAGTCCCCAGTACATGGAGGGAAAATCAGACAGATCCACCAAAGACTCATCCATAAAGTCCATGGGCAGGGCCTTGACGCCGATTTTTGCCAGATTGTGCCCCAATCTCAGATTTAACCGTTCATCATAGAGATTGTAGGGCCTACCGGTCACAACGATCATCGGTTCCCCGGCGGGGTGTGATTTCAGAATCTCTGTTCCTTTCCGGAAAACCGCCTTCTGGAATTGCGTCTCTCGCCCAAAAGCGTAGTAAAGGGCCTCCCTTACCTGATGCACGGTGAGCGAGAGTTTTGGCCGCAACTGCTCAGTTATTTCCAGAGCAAGGGTTTCCACATCATACTTGAGATGGACCACAGGGTTTAAAACAGTTTTCATATCAAGATCAAGGGCCATGCGGACCATATAGGAATTGCTCTGAACCATGGGACAGTAAAAGCCTTTTTCTTTGTCCTCGCTTTTTCCCATATTCACAACACTGGGAAGGAAAAGAAACGCCGTCTTTCCCACCAGCTCTTTCACATGACCATGGGAAACCTTCACCGGGTAGCAGGTTTCCGCCGTCATGGCCTCAATGCCCATTCTGGAAAGGCGGGCATTGGTGGGCGGCGTCAAGACAAGCCGATATCCCAGGTGGTCGAAAAAATGCGCCCACAAAACAGCGTCCTGATGACCGTAAAGGGCCCGCTGCATCCCCACGGTGGGCCGGTCGTCCACCTGCAGGAGTGGTTTATCCGTCAGGGTCTCGTAAACCCCTCTCATATAAGTTTCCCATATCTCCTGACGCAATGCAAAAAAGTTTGTCTCCTTCGTACCCCGGTTCCGGGTCAACTCATACCGGCCGCACTCTCCCCCCCAGATGCTCTTGCGTCCGTCAAAATCATAAATTTTCAGTTTGCATTGGTTGTGGCACAGCGGATCCGCCCGGCAGATTTTTTCAGTGTACGCCATGCGGTCCTCTATGGCGCTTCTGAGTCCCCTGAAACTGGTTTCGCTTTGATTCATCAGACGCATCCGTTCGTGAACACTGATGGCGGCCCCATAGGCCCCCAGCACCTCACGATGCAGGGGCACAATGAGAGCCCGACCCAAAACGTTTTCAAATGCGGCCACCACACCCCTGTTCAGGGAGGGTCCGCCCAGAAACATGACCCGCTCCCCGACTTTCCTATTTTCAACCACCCGGTTCAGGTAGTTGTACACAATGGCATAACAAAGCCCTGCAATCAGGTCCTTGGTGTCAACACCTTTCTGGTGATAGCTCACCAGATCCGATTCCATGAATACCGTGCACCGTTCAGCCAGCTTTACAGGCGCGTCCGAAGACAGGGCGATATTTTGAAACTCCTCTACAATACTGATGCCATATTTGTTGGCCAGCTCATGGAGAAAACTCCCGGTCCCCGCTGCACAGACTTTGTTCATATCGAAATCCAGTGGGTATGTGTTGGCAATGGAAACATATTTGGAATCCTGCCCCCCAATCTCGAAAAGGGTATCCACTTCCGGGTCTATCTCCACCGCTCCTCGCGCATGAGCCGTAATCTCATCAATAATCAGATCCACATTCAGGAAATCACCCACCACGTTACGTCCGGAACCCGTTGTGGCCGTACCGATGATCTCAATATTATCGCCTGTTTTGTTCAGCAAACCTCTAAAAAGTTCCTGGGTCACTTCAATGGGTTTTCCTTTTGTGGGAACATAGTTTTTTCCCACAATCTCATGGTCCTCATCGATCAGTGCGTATTTGGTGGTGGTGCTGCCGATATCAATGCCCAAAAAAACCTTCTGATTTTTTTTAAGTGTCCGCTTTTTAATTTCATTGGTTTCAGGGAAAACGGTTTTCTGAATTACCAGCCTTTTTGCCACCGGCACCTGACCTTTCATCTCAGATGCCAATTGTTTGAGCAGCGACAAATCGATACGGCTGTTTCCATAACTGGAGCCCTTTTCGTTTTCTGCCGCAAGCGTTGCTAAAGCCACGCCCAAAGCCCCGATGGAGGTATTGTATGAGGGCACCAGCAGATCCGGCACATATTCTTCCAGAGTCTTCACCTGTAGTTCATTTAATGACAGCCCTCCCACAAAGACGACCGGCGCTTCCAGTGAGCGATTGGAAACAATGGTGCTCATATAATTACGCGCATTCCCCACATGCAGACCGTAAATGATATCCTCGAGTTTTTCACCGCGGTTCTGCAGATGGATCATATCCGATTTTGTAAAAACGGTACAACGGCAGGCCACGTTTGCAGGCTTATCGCTCTTTTTCCCCAATGCAATGAAATCTTTCAGGATCCGGTCGAGCTGGTCCTGACTGGTGTTGACGTCCCGGGAATAAATGGCGGTGGCCAGACGCTGGGCCTGCTGGTCAATAAATGAACCGGTGCCGGAAGCGCAGGGGCCGTTGGTGTTGAAGTGGGCCAGCTCCCAGTCCGATTGCGGATTGCGGACTGCGGATTGCGGATTGGCTCTCGCGCCATTTATGAGGGACGAATGATTGATTTGGAAAAGGGCTGTCTCCTGGCCGCCCATGCTAATGATGCTTCTGACGTCAGGTTTGACAAACAGGGCGCCAAGCACCTGGGTGATGGTTTCAAATTCGTATGGGGTATCGAGCCGCTCGCTCAGCTTCTTGCCGTGATTTCCGGTAAAAGAAATCGATCGAACGCGGTTTTCACCAAATCGATCATAAAAGCTCTCAATCAACCCCAGAACCCGTTCATCCACTTTGCCAAGGTGCCGCTCGTAGGGCGCCTCGTAAACGATCTCGCGGCCCCGGTTGATCACAACACCATTTAAACTAACGGAGCCGACATCAATTCCCGCAAAGAATATCTCTTTGTCCACATTTCCTCTTTTTCAGATTGGACCCATTTCGTTGCCCATATAAAAAATCTCTCCCGAGTGGTCCTGACGGCGAAGATACCCCTTGATGAGCAGCCCTTTGACCATGCTCTCCACTTCATCAATGGATAACCCCATGGAATTGGCGATATCCTTTGGCCGAAGGGGCCTCCTTCTGACCATCTCGAGCAGTCCCTTCCCTTTCGTATCGCGCGCCATTGCGCCTTGTGCCGCCTCAATATCCACCACAATTTCCGCGCCCTCCCCCAGAAAAAGCTTTATCTCTTCCAGTCTCTGACTGTCAAGGGCTTTGGCGCACACATCCGCCGGCGGTCGTACCACGGTGTTCAGTTGAATCTTTTCCGGTTGAATCTGCCGTATCAACGGCTTCAAGGACTTTATCTCTTTTTCAGTATCGTTCATCCCCGCCAGGAGGATGACTTCCAGGTAAATAAGTCCATCAAATTCCGCTCTCAACTGTTTCAAGCCGTCCACGACGCGATCCAGCGTCAAATCAGCATGGGGACGATGGATCGTTTGAAATGTGCTTGAAACGGCACTGGACAGGGTGGGCATGATCAAATCCGCCCCCAGAACACGTTCCCTTATCGCTTCATCCCAGAAAAGAGATCCGTTGGTAAGGATTACGACCCGGGTCTCGGTCAATTCCCTGATGCCTGAAATGATATGGTGGATTTCGGAATGAAGTGTCGGTTCACCTGAACCTGCCAGGGTGATCACGTCGGGAGAGCATTCCGCAAGCCTTTTTTCAAGCTGACGGAGTATCTCATCCACCGGTGCAAAAAGGCTGCTGGTGATGGTCTTGTTTGTGGTTCTGCCCACCTCGCAGTAGAGGCAGTCAAATGTACAGGTCTTGTGAGGGATCAAATCCACCCCCAATGACAAACCCAGCCGCCTGGAAGGAACCGGTCCGAAAATATACGACATGTTTAAATCCCTTTGTTAGATCGTTTAATGCGCCTCATCCCAATTGAGACCCTGGTTAATGTCCACTTTCAAGGGCACCCGCAACGGGTAGACCCCTTCCATCTCCTCTCTGATCACTGGAATAAGACGGCTTACCTCATCTTCGGGCGCCTCCAGGACCAGTTCATCGTGCACCTGCAAAATCATCTTCGACCGGAAATGCTCTTGTGCCAGGCGGTTGTGAATCCGTATCATGGCCTTTTTGATTAAATCCGCCGCCGTTCCCTGAATGGGGGTGTTGACCGCCATCCGCTCCGCTTCCGAACGGATCCTGTTGTTGTTGTGAGAAATATCCGGCAGATAGCGCCGGCGATTAAAAAGAGTGGTAACATAACCATTTTTCTCGGCAGCTTCAATGGCCTTTTCCTTAAACCGTTTCACGCCCCGGTATCGATGGTAGTAGGCATCAATGTAATCTTTAGCCACCTGTTTGGATATGCCCAACTGCTCACTGAGTTTTTGAGGACCCATGCCATAGATAATACCGAAATTGATGGCTTTGGCAATGCGCCGCATTTCCGGTGAAACCTCACCCGTTTCATCCCCCAAAACCTCACGGGCGGTTCGGGTGTGGATATCCTGGTCCTCTTCAAACGCCGCCATGAATGCAGGGTCTTGGGAATAATGGGCAAACACCCGCAATTCAATCTGGCTATAGTCCGCCGCCACCAGAATCTTCCCCACATCGGCCACAAACCCCCTTCGAATCTTTCTTCCCGCTTCGCCCCGGATGGGAATATTCTGCAGGTTGGGATTGCTGCTGCTCAACCGACCCGTGGCGGCAACGGTCTGGTTAAAGGATGTATGCACCCTCCCGGTTTCAGGATTCACCATTTTAACCAGGGCATCCAGATAGGTGGATTTCAGTTTGGTCAGGGACCTGAAACGGAGCAAAGCCCTAGCGATTTCATGGGATTCGGAGAGTTTTTGAAGGACCTTGACATCCGTGGAATACCGTTTGGTTTTGGCGGTCTTTTTTCCTCCAGGAAGTTTCAGGACTTCAAACAACACCTTTCCCAGCTGTTGCGGTGAGTTAAGGTTGAATTCCATGCCGGCCTCGGCCAGGATGGCTTGTTCCACCTCTTTCATCTCCACCGCAAAATCGGCTGACATTGCCTCAAAAAGCGCCGTATCAATTTTGATGCCCGTCATCTCCATGTCCAGGAGAACGGGCAGAAGCTTCATTTCCAGATCATTAAAAAGCGCCTCGTTTTTCTCTCCACTGATTTTTTCAGCCAGAATCTTTTTTAATCGAAGGGTTATGTCCGCATCTTCACAGGAATATTCGCAGGCTTTCTCAACCGAAACCTCCGCAAAACCGCGCACGTTCTTTCCCTTCCCCACCACATCCTGGAAAGCGATCATCTTATGGTTCAAATAGCGCTGCGAGAGGGCATCCAGATTGTGTTGCCTCAAACCGGGGTTAATCACATAGGAGGCAATCATGGTGTCAAATGAAATACCACCCAGCGTTACCCCATGCCGTTTCAACACGCAGGCATCATATTTGATGTTCTGTCCCACCTTCAAAATGGCATCATCTTCCAGAACTTCTTTTAAAACATCCCGCGCATCACGCCACAAAACCTGTTCGGGAACCCCTAGATAATGATGTCTCAGTGGAAGGTAAAACGCTTTGCCTTCCGTCAAACAAAAAGAGACCCCCACCAGTTCAGCCTGCATGGGGTCTTTCCCGGTGGTTTCCGTATCAATGGCTAGCAGCCCCGCTGCCCTGATCCTGTCGGCAAGGGTTTTCACATCCCTCATGTTCAGGCAAAGTTCATATTCCGTCGGGACCGCTTCCCCCCGTGGTGCAAACCGGTCCCACAAATCCCTGAATTCAAGGTCTCTGAAAATATCGGCCAGTGCTTCCCGGGACGGTTCCCCCACCTTGAGTTCATTGAGATCCGTAGGGATGGGAACGAAACGATCCAGGGTCACCAGTTTCCGGCTCAAGAGCGCCACATCCCGAGAAACGCCTAAGGTTTCTTTCAACTTCTTTTTCGTAATCTCACCCAGGTTTTCAAAAACCCCTTGGAGGGATCCGAATTCCTTCACCAGCGATACCGCTGTCTTTTCCCCCACACCGCGAACGCCGGGGATGTTGTCCGCAGTGTCGCCCGAAAGGCCCATGACATCGATAAATTTCTCCGGCTCAAACCCATAAGTTGCTTTCAGGGAATCATAGTCGGTAATTTTGTCCTTCATGGTGTCCCACATGGAGATCCGGGGACCAATCAATTGCCTGAAATCCTTGTCACCGGATATCACCACCACATTAAAACCCTCTGACTCGCCCACTCGCGCCAGGGTTCCGATGATGTCATCCGCCTCATAACCCGACTCTTGCAGCATGGCGATTCCGAGATTTTTCACCACTTCCCTGATAAAAGGCAGCTGCACCACCATGTCATCGGGCATGGGAGGGCGATTGGCTTTGTATTCGTCATAGATTTCATGCCTGAAAGTCGGACCTTTCGCATCAAAAACAATGGCCAAGAACTTAGGCTTTTTATCCGAAAGAAGCTTGAGGATCATCTTTGTGAACCCGAAAATCGCATTGGTGGGAAAACCGCTTGCGTTTTGCAGGTTCCTGATGGCGTGATATGCTCGGTGAATGTATGAACTCCCATCCAGCAAGTAGATGGTTTCGCTGTTGGTTTGCATTGTCATATTATATTCAATTATGCTTTAAACCGTAAAGGGTAATTATTGGGAGATGATGCACTAAAACAACACATGTGTCAAAATTTACCTACATGAAAAATCTATTATTTTTGCCTTTGAAACATCTTCTGCCGTTTAATACAACATAGACAATTGATATCTTTACATATTTAAAAAAAATTGGACATCATCATATTTCTCGCACAATTTTTGCATAAAATAGCATGGTAACCCTATAAAACGAGGCGGATTTAATGGAAAAGATACTGGATGTACAAGAGATTCTGGTGAGTATACGGGAAAATGATCAACAATTGGAAAAGCTGATTGCTGATTTAAAGAAAGAAGAAAAGTCATCTGCCGTTAAACATCCTGCCCCGGCATTCTCGCCTGTGAATTCTGCATACCCCCATTCAGTGGCAAATCCGTACCCCTGTCTTGCCTGATTGAACATGAACCTTCCGTGGGAGCGGCTCCTTCGGGCGTTTTCCCGGCAGGGTTGGCATAGACATCATTGAGCTTCTGCACGTAACCATTGGCATCAGCGATCACTTTCGCCAAACGGGCCATATTTCGGCGACCCCAGCCGGCAGGCTTCCGCCTGAAAATACTACGCCACCAGCAGGTATTCTTTGTAAAGGCGCGAATATAGTTTTCGCGTCCCTCCTTTCCATCCATTTTCCCCAGTATCTTTCGCATCGCCTGCCCTCCGGCAAACCTTCGAATACGCAAATGGATAGAAACAACCAAAGCCGCCAAAAGCGCCGCCAGAGTCCATTTTCCCCAAGGGTTGGCCATTAACCTGTCCATGTAGGGGAGTTGCAGGGAAAACCCCTTCCAGTAGCCCGCCCAAAGGGTAACACCTAGAAAACAAGCCAGCGACAACCCGAAGAAAATGCCGTTCAGCCAGCACACGCGGCGGCGCCAGTTCTCCAGGAATGCCTGGATACGGGGCAAGGCTTCCTTCTCCAGCTCACTGGCCCGCTGACCCAGCATGCCCACGATGCGGTATGCTCTCGCCACGCGAACTTCCTCGATGCGCTCCTGAATTCTGGCAACATCCTCATCCCGTTTACGCAGAAAGCGCTCCCGCAATCCCTCGTCTTCAATGGGCATCCCGACTTCCGTATCATAGATGGTGTAGCACCGCCCCGCCGTCATCCCTTTCTGCGCCAGGGCCCTCTGCCAGGCGGCAAACACCTGCTCGGGGTTGTCTTCCCGGGCCGTCATATCGATCTGGTTGAGGATATAGAGAAATTTGTTGGAATCATTTCTGTGAATGGTCCCCTTTACCAGGGTTTCAAGGGTATCGCTCATGGAGCCGGATTCCGGATGGCGGGCATCAAAAAAAACCAGCACGAGATCCGACAGATCGATAATGTGGTTGGTGATCCTGAGGGTCGCCGTCCGCTGGGCGTCAGCATCAAATCCGGGAGAATCGATGATGATGTTACCCCGGAGTTTTTCACTGGGGCATGTCTTCAGCTGAAGATAGGCATCTACCCGCCGGCCCTCTCCGGGAGTTGCCTCGTCAATGGCTTCGGTGATTCTGTACAGGGGAAACCGCGGGTCCGCATCCAGGGCCAGACCGGGAAGCTGCCGAACCCTCTCTTCATCGCTGAAACAAATCACCGTGAATTTGTTATCCACCGCCTGGTTACCCGTATCCTGCAGCTTGTAATCCAGATAACGGTTGATAAAAGTGGATTTTCCCGAGGAATAAACACCCAGTACCGATATGAGGGGCCACCAGGGTACACTGAAGGCATGGGATTGTTCTTTCGAAAAAAAACCCATTTGCCGGCTCACCAGATCAAGCTCTCTGAAACTCCCGACCACATCCACCAGTACGGGGTTTTCTTCCTCTAAATGTTGTTCCAGGCTCTTGATGCGGTTTTTGATGGGGTTTGATTCAGGCATGCAGTATTTTCCCCTCTGGAATTTTCACATATTTTTGTCAATATAGACCGTCAGTTTGCCCAGACTGTAAACATAGCTACCGTATTCGTTGTCGTACCATCCGAAAATCTTGGCATGGGTCACCGGAAGTCTCACATCATAAGCCTCCTTCAACCCGCACTGGGTCAGCATTTCCGATGGGATGTCCAGAAACCCGGTACGCGTATGCGTGTCGTGGCCTTCCAGGACCACAGACGCCTGGAAACCGATGATATCGGCCGAAACGTTCTGTTTTTCGCTGAAAACAAGCAATCCTTTCTGAGAACCACCCGCGGCCTCTTTGTAAATTTTGTTCAGAAAATCGCGGTTCACCACCGGCAGGCCGGATTCTTCCATGGGCGACGAAAAGGTCACATTCAAAACAATCAAAGACGCTGTATTGGTAGGAATACGCACGGAATCCGCCATAAAACCGAATTTCCGGATCTCGGGCAGAACCTGCTCCAGGGCCTTGGCCGCCCCCGTGGACGTCAGGATGATATTATTAAAAATAGAACGGTTCTTTCTCAAATCTCCGGCGCCCTTTTTGGGAGAAGAATCCAGGATGCTCTGGGTGCTCGTAGCCGCGTGGATGGTCGACATGGAGGCCGTCAGGATCTTGTTGGTTTCGCTGTTTTCCAGCAGTGGTTTAATCATGTGGCTCAGGCCGGTTGTTGTGCAGCTTGCGGCGGAAATCACATGGTGCCTGGCGGGATCAAAATCAAGGTGGTTGATGCCGTAGATAAACATACCGAAGTCGTCAGGCGTTTTCGCGGCTTTGTCGGCAATTTTGGTGGGGGCACTGATAATCACCTTCTCAGCACCCGCAGCCAGATGTCCCCGAACACTCGGTTTCTCACTCCCCGAAGGGAGGGTCGGGTCCTTGTGGGCCCCCGTACAATCGACCACCAGGCGCACCCCGTGTTGACGCCAGTTGATATCCCGGGGGTTCCTGGCGGACCTTAGAATGATGACCGGCATCCCGTCAATTTCAAGCAACCCCTTTTCCTGATCGGCAATTTTGATGTCGAAAGTGTTTTCCGAGTACCCATACAGGAAGCGTTGAAGACTGCCATAGGTGGAATCCCTGGCAATGGTGTGGGCCACCGCCTCGAGCCCGGTTCCCACTTCCCGACCGATATTCACCACAAACCCGTCAAAATGTTTTAATCGGATATGTTCCCACAAGGTTAACTTTGCAATTCGACCCAAACCGTTAATTCCCAAAAGATTCCGGTTATCAAACATTAGACCCCTCCTTCACATGCATCAGATGAATATTTATTCCGCGTGTCAAGTGCAATTTCGGTAGTCTTGATGGGATAACTACCACGATAGATGTTTCCGCGATGGCCGTCGATGGAAATGTCATCGCCCACTTTAAAATCGTTACCGCCAATGGTACATTCCTTCCCGTTTTCATTTACAAATAAATCCGCACAATTGACAATGCAGATTTTCCCGATTTTTGTGGCCGTAACCGCCGCGTGGCTCGTGACACCTCCCCTGGACGTCAGGAGACCGTCGCATTTGAAAATCATGCCGATATCGTCCGGGACCGTATCGGGTCTCACCAGAATGGTTTTTTTATCCGGATATTTTTCAGCAAACAACGCCAGATCATCATCCCCGAATGCCAGAATGCCGCTCAGCGCACCGCCTCCAATCCCGATACCCCTGCCCACAAGGGTCATATCTTCTTTTCTGGGCTCAAACACTTTCACATGGGTTTCGCACCGAATATTCTGGTTGCGGACCTGAAGGATGTAGAGGTCTTCAGGCTTTTCAGACTCAAAGGTGAATTCGATTTCCTGGTGAGTAAAACCCAGATTACCCAGCAAGTCCCTGGCAACGGCGTGTATTTTTTTGTAAATGTCGGGAAAAGCTTCCTGCAGAGATATGCCCCCCAGTTTCAGCTGCTTTCGCTGGGTCTTACCCACGGGCAACGAATGCACCAGCCCGGAAACAATATCTTCCCCCTGGCTGCTCAAATTAAAATCCCCGAAAAGATGGACTCCCGGCCTGCCGCGCGTGGGGTTATGGGTGAAAGCCACCCCCGAACCCGACCTTTCGTTGCGATTGCCGAAGACCATCTGTTGAACAATCACCGAAGTCCCCCAATCCTCCGATACCCTGAGATATTCACGATACACTTTCGCCTGCTCATAGGACCACGAATCAAAAACAATGGAAATGGTCTTTTCCAATTGGCGTAACGGGTCCTGTTCAAACCCTTTGTCGTGTACCTCAAGCAGATCCTTGTAGGCAAACGCCAGTTCTTTCATCTGTTTCACACTCAGGCCTGTTTTGTATTTCATCCGGTATTTCTTTTTGTGATCCGAAATAACCTTGTCGAAGACATCCCTCTGAATATCATGGGCCATTCCCCAGTTCTGCAGCAGACGTCGGTAGGAATCCCATGCGCCCCACCCGAAACCGGGTTCCCGGCTCAGATGGGCGGCAATCTCGTCGTTCATGCCCACATTGAGGAACGTCACCATGGCACCGGGCATGGAAACGGCCGCTCCGGACCTCACGGACAACAGAAGCGGGTTTTGGGGATTTCCGAATTCCCGGCCGCACAGTCTTTCCAATGCCTTGATTTGGGACCCGATTTTTTTGTCCAGCTCGGTTTTCAGCTTCGGATGCTTGTAGATGGCGGGTCGTTCACGAAACACCTCGGTGGTCAAAACAAAGGCCGGAGGAACGGGAATACCGGCGCCATAGAGTTTTTTCAAAAAATACCCCTTTTCACCCACGAACACCTTGTTGTCCATCATGGGTGATTTTTCATTGAAGGGGGTAACAATCAGGTCGGGGTTGTACCGCATGATGCTGTTGATAATGTCCGGGCTAAAATTGCCCACCATGTTGTGAAGCGTTTTCAGGATACCGGCAATAAACCCATCGAATTTCTGCAGGAGAAAACAGTTGGATATCATCTCCCGGTTGAACTCTTCGGTTTTCTGCAGAAGAATTCTGTTTTTTTCTTCGTCTGAAAGATCCGGATCCTTCATGAAAAGCTGCGGCACAATTACATTAAGCGGGTATTCGTACGATCGTATGAAATATTCACTGATAATTTCACGAATCCGTTCAGCCATAAATTCAAAAATGTTGGTGTACTGCCCCAGGCTGAAGGTGGAAGAGGTAAGGGAGTATCGGAGCATTTGAAGGTTGCTGTCAAATCCCTCGTTGCTGATGCCGTCCAGCGCCATGCCCTCTTTGAAGAATTCAAGCACCTTGTAAATGCGATCCAGTGTGGTGGCTGAGATGTAATCCAAATTGATATCCGCAATGATTCTGTCCATCAGATTGGCGGCAACTCTTTCAAGCCTGAAAATGAGTCCCATGGCCTCAAACTTTCTTTCGCGGTAAACACCATACATGGAAGGAATACCAAACGCCACGTGGCGCTTATAATAGATATTTTCCCACGCTTCACTGGGTTCAGGGTCCAAAATGATCTGTTTGAGGCTTTCCATGAGCTGAAAAACCTTCTTCAGAGCCCCTGAATGATCTTTTTCTTTCATGCAGGTCTTAAAATCCGATATATCGCCGTTTTTGAGGAAACTGTATCGCTCCAGAATGGAAATGATGTTGACGGTATCGAAAGAATATTTCTCCCGCAACAGGGCATAAAGGTGGCAGATATCCAAAAATCTTTTTCGGTCAATCTCATTGGCTTCGGGAACCGATGCCAGCAGCGCCTCCAGTTCCGCCTGCTCCATACTCAGAAATTTTTCAGGGTCACAGTCCTGTTTATGACAAAGCGTCTTCAGCAGGGTATGAATCGGCTCAAACCATCTGCCTTTCAAATCTATGGAATCATACACGTCTGTGGGGAATCCCCTTTTAAGCGCCTGCAGATCGGCATCGTACCAGAAATAGAATATTTTCCGGGTCATCTCGATGAGGGTGTTGTTCCCCTCAATGTGGACCTGTTTTCTCAGGAAGTGAATCAAACGGTCATTTCGGTGAGATAATTCATCCATGGACGTGGTCACATGACGAATTTCACCCTCAGCGCCGATTTCGTTAAAATATACCGGAAAAATAAAGGAGAGCTGTTTTACCTTCTTGTAAAATGGTGAAATATTGGAATTCAGGATATTGGTGATGTCCCGCTGAAAAAGATCCGTGTCGGATATATAGACCCCGCCCAGACGCAAGTTAGCGATTAAAGCCGACAGAAGCTTCTCCAGAATTGAAGACCCGTATTTTAATATATCAAGCCAGACCCTGATATTTTTCAGGTGGTTTTTATTAACATGGGTTTTCCAGTCTTTATCCACAAAAACGATGCCCGGGAACTCAAAACCGAAATCAATCAGTTTCTTTTCAAAATAATTGACCCGGAATTGATCCTCCGAATCGTCCACATCAATGATTTTTTTGCCCAGGGTGGCAATGCAGTTGAGAATGGGGGATGTGTGGTCCCGTCGAAACACACTGAACATGTCGAATATTTTATCCAGGAACCCAAATATCTCGTTCAGATCAATCTCCCCGACTACCCTTGCCAGCAGGAAATTGATATCACGGATCAGGCGATCTTTCAGCCCGGACATCCCCGGAAGGTAAAGAAGATAGAAAGTATAATAAAATCTTTCAATAAACTTATCAAATTTATCGCTCAATTGTCTGAGATTATTTGCGATATCACCATAAGAAGGGACATTTTCGACGAGTGCGTCAAATGTATCCGAACCTTTGAGTTTATGTTGGAGATCAGAAAAATATTCACTCCCCAGTTGCGCTATGACCGTTGTGTAATCCCGATGAAAAATGTTTTCATTTTCCCGGTACCATTGTTCAATTTTTGTGGTTTCCTGCCAGAAGTTAATATTAACTTCCAGAACCTCCTTTGTTAAACTGTATATTTCTTCTTTAAAATCATTAATATGTGCGCTTTTCCTCAAGTGCTTTTTAAAAAAAGCGGAACAGCAGACATAGATGTCGTGGTTTTTCACCAGGGTTTCTTTCAAAAGGGCCGTGCAAGCCTCGACAATCTTTTTGTGTTTTTCCGGAAAATCCGCCAGACGATCAATAAACTCCACCAAGGTCCTGACAATGGTTTCCTTGAGTTTCTCGTCAATGCCGGACGATAGAAGAAGGCCACCCAGACTCTCAACCATTACTTGGAACGCTTCCTCCGATTTTTCCAACGCCTCGTAAAACCAGAAATCATTCAGGACAATTTTTCTCAGCTCCGCCACCACAAAACCATGGTTGGCATAGGGGTGGTGGTATTCCGTCATACACCTGAGCGCCCGTTCATGAATACCGAAGTGGGATGCGGACAGATCTATAAATTCACGATATTTTTTTGGGACGTGAACTTTAATCTTTCGCGTCTCTTCTAAGTTGACTTCCAGTGCTTCCGATTGAATTGTTTTCTCCATACGCTCTGTCCGGAATGTGGCGCTTTCCCGCCCTCTTTTCGGGGCAAAAAACGTCTCTCGTTGTTGTCGTCTACAATTAATTACAACTGCTGGAAAAAAATCACAAGGGGATAGGGCAAAAAAACCAAAAATAGTACCCGATTAGTGAGGATCTGAAAAAGAAGAAAAGGCATCACCAAATTATCCATTTCAAAATCCCAGCAGATTGTGTATATGGGGATAGGCATCCAAACGGAAACAACCCGATTCTGAAAACATGGAGGTTCAAACATGAAATTAGGCATAATTCTGGCGTTGGTTTTTGCCTTGTGCGGTCCCCAGACAGCTCTCGGAGGTCTGTCGGACAACCCCCAGGTCATCATGGAGACATCCAAAGGGACCATTGTTCTGGAGGTTTTTCCCGATGAAGCGCCCGAGACCGTCAAGAATTTTCTGCAATACGTACGTTGGGGGCACTATGACGGGACCATCTTTCACCGGGTCATTCCGGATTTCATGATTCAGGGAGGCGGGTTTTCGCCGGATATGAAGAGAAAGAACACTGAGATGCCCATCCAAAACGAGGCGAATAACGGTCTGAGAAACAAGCGGGGCACTGTGGCCATGGCGCGTACGCCGGATCCTCACAGTGCCACGGATCAGTTCTTTATCAACACCAAGAGCAACAGCTTCCTGAACCACAAAAACACGACCCCCCAGGGATGGGGATACGCCGTCTTTGGCAAGGTGGTCAAGGGGATGGATGTGGTGGATGCCATCTCAGGGGTCAAAACCACCAAGAAGGGCATGATGGGCGATGTCCCGGTGGAACCTGTCAAGATCATCAAGATGACCATCAAAGAATAGAAGCGGAACAGTTTAAGCCCCTGCTGCCCCCGAATCTTTCCTGGACGCTGTTCAGAAGTGAGCAGAGGACCGGCACCACCACCAGGGTCAGCAGGGTGGCCACTGCCAGGCCAAAAATAACTGCCACGGCCATGGGTCCCCACCATTGGCTCGACTCATTTCCGATATCCAGGGCAACCTTTCGAAAATCAAAGCTGATCCCCGTGGCCATGGGCATCAACCCCAGAATGGTGGTAATGGCCGTCAGCATCACCGGTCGAAACCGCACCAGGCCCGCCTTGATCAAGGCCTCCCGCACAGCCATGCCCCTCTCCTTGAGCTGGTTGTAATAGTCGATTAAAACGATGGCATTGTTGACCACCACGCCGGCCAGGCTGATGACGCCGATACCGGTCATGATCACGCCGAAAGCGGTACCCGTTATCAACAGGCCTAAGAATACACCGATGAGCGACAGCAGGACGGAAGTCAAAATAATAAAGGGCGTCATGAACGAATTAAACTGGGTTACCAGGATCAGAAAGATAATGAACAAGGTTGCCACAAAAGCCTTGGCCAGAAAAGCGGCGGACTTCGCCTGCTCCTCCTGCTCCCCCGAGAAGCGATAAACATACCCGCGCGGCCAGTCGATCCCCGTCGTCAGACGCGTCTCAATATCCTGGATCACATCATTGGCCAGTCTTCCGGAAACATCGCCCGAGATGGTGACCACCCGTTTCTGATCCAGCCGCATGATGGCCCCGAGCCCGCTACTGAGCTTGATCTCCGCCAGGGACGTCAGGGGTATGGGCTCTCCCTTGGGACCTGAAACCGTGATCCGCTTGAGACTCTCAAGGGAATGGCGATCCTTGTCCGGCAGGCGGGCGATAATATCGTATTCATCCTTTCCTTCCCGGTAAACGCCCACCTTCACTCCGTTAATGGCCGTCTTTACGGTATAGGCAATGGTATAGGTATCCAGACCCATAAGCGCTGCCTTTTCCTTATCCACCCGAATCCGAATCTCGGGTTTCCCTTTCACGAAATTGTCCTTCAAATCCACAAGGCCCGGAATATCCTTGATCTCTTTCCTTATTTTCGATGCCAGGTCGCCCAGCACATGAATGTCTTTTCCGGATATTTCCAGGCTCACCGGCGCGCCGGTGGGAGGGCCCTCCTCTTCCTTTTCCACCTGTACTTCGGCCCCTCTGACGGCGCCAAGGGTCTTTTCCCGAACCTCGTTCACCACGGTGGACGAAAGGGTTTTGCGGTCGTGGAAATCCTTGAAATCCAGCGCCACACGGTTGATATGGGTCCCGGTGCCCCCCTGGGAGAAAGGATCGCCTCCTTCGGCGCCGATATTTGAAATCACATAGCGGATATCTTCATACTTGGATACGATATTTTCCACCAGCAGAACCAACTTGTCCGAGGCATCCAGGTTCGTCCCTTCGGGCGCCTTGACATTAACATAGGCCCGCCTGGGTTCGGTGTCAGGCATGAATTCGCTCCCTTTTCCAAAAGCCCCATACAGGAAAATGGACCCCACCAGGAGCAGAAAAGCAATGAGAACGACCATCAGACGGTGATTGAGAGACCAATTCAGAAGAACGAGGTAGACCCGTTTAACAAACGGTTCTTTGGATGATTTTTTCTTCTTTTCGGGCACTGGTGGTTTTGCAGTCTGATACCGGGCCGAAAGCACCGGATTGATCACCAGGGCTACAAAAAGCGAGGCGGTGAGCGCCATGATCAACGTCTCGGGAAGGTATCCCATGAACTCACCCATGATCCCCGGCCAGAACAGCATGGGCACAAAGGCCCCGAGTGTGGTGGCGGTGGAGGTGATCACCGGCCAAGCCACCTGGTTGGCACCGGTGAGCGCCGCATCCTTCCGGCTCATGCCCTGCTGAATGTGCCGGTATATGTTCTCCACAATGACAATTCCGTTATCCACCAGCATGCCGAGCGCCAGAATCAGGGAAAACAGCACCACCATATTGAGCGTCACGTCAAAGGCGGCCAGGAGGATGAAGGTGATAAACATGGAATAGGGAATGGCCAGGGCCACGAAAATGGCGGACCGCCCCCCGATAAAGAGCAGGATGACGGCCACCACCAATATCAATCCGGAGAGGATGTTGTTTTCAAGATCCGCCACCATCAGGCGAACATCATTGCTCATGTCGCTTGTCAGATCAATCTTGAGGCTGGGAGGCAAAAGGGGCTTCATCTCCCTGACAATGGCCTTGACCTGATCGGTGACCTCAACAATATTCTCACCACTCCGTTTCTGGATGGCCAGGGTGACGCTCTTGACCCCATTGATACGGCTTCGGGTAATGGGATCCTTGTGACTGTCCCGGATAAAGGCCACATCCCTCAGGTACACCGGTTTCCCATCACGCACAAAAGCCACGATTGAAAAGATTTCCGCCGGATCCTGGAAATCTTCCGGCACACGAACCAGGTACTTGGCCTGGCCGATATCCATACTGCCGCCGGGCATGTTCACATTGCTCTTGCTCACGGCATTGATGAGACTTGAAAAGGGCACCCGGTAGGCCCCCACCCGATCCAGGTCGAACTCCACATGGATTTCCCGTTCCAGACCGCCGCTTAATCGGGCATCCAGCACCCCGGGGATGGACTCCAGGCGGTCTTCCATGTCCTCGGCAAACTTCTGCAAACGCCTGAGACTGAAAGGACCGGACAAGACCACCCGGATTACGGGAAGATCTGAAAAATTGACCTCTTGAAGTACCGGATCATCGGGGAGATCCCCAGGCAGGTCCTTCTTGGCCTGGTCCACCTTGTCCCTGACCTTTTGAAGGGCATCGTCGATATCCACTGAAGGCAGAAATTTGACTGCTACCGTTGAAATACCCTCGGCGGATGTGGACCGGATCTCCTCCACATCGGAAATCCCTTTCAGTTTTCGCTCAATGGGAATGGAGATCAATTCCTCCATATCTTCAGGCGCTACCCCTTCATAGGTGGTGGTCACAAAGACATAGGGGATGGTAATATCCGGAAAGTTTTCACGAGGCAGGGTAATATAGCAGTATATCCCGGCGATGAGGATGAACACCATGAGGGTCAGGACCGTGACCTGTCTCTTGAGCGCAACCTGGTTGAGGATCATTGGGCTTGAACCTTCATCCCTTCCTCAACGTCTCTCTGGCCGGTGACGATCAAACGATCACCCGGTTTCAATCCGTCGGTGATCTGAACACGGTCCCCCGCGATGACCCCGATGGAAACGGTCCGGGCATGGGCAACGCCGTCTTTTTCCACAAACAGGAGACGCTCTCCCCCTTTGTCCATGATGGCGAACAGGGGTGCCGAGAGCGCATCGGGGATCATCCGCCGAAGGAATGCCACCCGGGCAATCATACCCGGCCTGATTTCTTGATTCGAATTGTCGATCAGAACCCTCACCCGAAAGGTCTTGGTGGCGTAATCCGCCTTATAGGACACAAAATCCACCGTTCCTTTCAGACGGAGATCGGGAAAGGCATCGATGGTGACCATGACGTCCTGTCCTTTTTTAAGATAACGGACATCCAGTTCCGGTACATTGACGTGAATCTTGATTTTGTCCACATTGACCAAATCCACCATGGGCTGTCCCCGCTTGACGAATTCTCCCTCGTCCACATGAAGATAATTCACCATACCGCTGATGGGGGAGTGGGGAAATCCACGGTCATACTCCACTTTGGCCTTTACAAGATCGCTTTCAGCCAGGGCCTTGTCGGTAAGCGCCCGCTCCAATGCCTCCTGATGAACGATCCCCCGATCAAAAAGCGTCTTGCGCCGTTCATAGAGATCCTTTGTCAGTTCGGCGGAAGCCTCTGCCCGGGTAATAATTGTTTTCAGAGCCGAAACATCAATCCTGGCCAGAAGTTGTCCTTTTTTGACGACATCTCCTTCCCGCGGGCCGATCCACTCCACACGGCCGTTCTTGTCCGCTGACACCAGGACATCCTGCCAGGGTTCCGTTTCCCCCGGCAGCACCAGAATATCCTGAATGGGGCCGGGTTTCACTTCAACCACGTCTACTTTAACGGCTTTAACGGAACCTTCTGCCTTTCCCGGTTCCGCCTGACTCTCCGAACCGCGACATCCTCCCATTAGAACCGGAAGCAGAAGCAAACCCAACGCCAGCCATCGCAGGAAGCATTTCATGAAAAGATATCTCCTATTCACTTTCAGAATTTAAAATTTTCCCAGAATTCTTCGTCATCGCTCTGCCAATCCGGCCCGAACTTCTTTTCGTAAAAGGATCCCATCCGTTCGAGCCATCGATTCCGCAGATTCTTCCCTTTTTCGCGGGCAACCAGTATATCTTTCAGGAACCGCTCGATATGGGTCATCTCTTCTTTTGGAACGTAAAAGGCCGCACCCCCCTTGAAAGACCTCACCGTATGGCTTACGCTCAACGCATTGGCGGTCAACATGACGGCGGGGACATTTTTGTCGTTGGCAATTTCCAGGAGTTTGTATCCGTCAACGCCCATGATATCCAGAATCGCCATATCAAAGGATTCCCGATCAAGAAGATCTCGAGCATCCTCAAAGGTATATGCTTTCACCAAACTGCACGTGTTCAGCAGATCTTCAAGGGTTTCAATCACATCCGGCTCATCATCGACGATGAGAATTCTTTTTCCTTTTAACACATCTTTTGTCATGGCAGCAGCTTTCTGAGAAATGGACCCAAATATCCGTCAGAATCTTGAAACAATAATCGCATTAAAATAACGATTCCTTTGCCGCTTTCAAGGTGTCAGCCCCACAAAATCGGTTTCCCTGAAGCGATAATATCCTTTTTCCGTCATTTCACGTCGCTGCGGGAAAATGTATTCGCTCCACTGTAGAAGCGTCAAGCGCTTTTCTGTTTTTTCCGGCACTGATTGCGAATAATATGGGAAAAAAGATTCAACATTGACAAGACGCCTTCAATGGTTCAGGATTCAACCCAGTCTGTGAACCCATGAACGGTTATGGATTGGAGATGCCACCATGAATGCTTCAGATCATCCTTCGAATGATAAAACGCTGATTGCCAGAACACTGGATTTAACCATTCATGTGGGCGTTGTGTTGTTACTGCTGTTTTGGTGTTTTCGGATTGCTCAGCCTTTCATCCAGATTTTTATATGGGGCATCATCATTGCCATCGCCGTTTTTCCAGGGTATCGTTGGCTGAAATCCGTTCTGGGTGGACGCAAAAAGCTGTCAGCAATTCTGGTTACACTGCTGCTTCTGATCATCATCATCCTTCCCTGTGTGATGTTTGCCGCATCCCTTGTGGAAACCGCCCAGAAGCTATCCGCTAATTTCTCCGAAGGATCTCTTCGTATCCCCTCACCGCCGGAAAACATCAAATCCTGGCCGGTCGTCGGCCAAACGCTCCACAGTTTCTGGCGCCTTTCCTCGGAGAATCTTACCGCCGCCGTGAGCCAAATCGCACCCCATCTCAAATCATTGGGGCTGTGGCTGCTGAACACGGCTGCCGGCGCCGGATTTGGAATTGTAAGTTTCGTGATTTCCATCCTAATTACCGGTGTTCTGCTCGCAAATGAAGAACGTGGTGCTCAAATAGCGAAAGCCGTTGCCGTTCGCCTTGCGGGTGAACGGGGAACAGAGCTTGTGAATCTATCGAGGGCCACTGTCCGAAGTGTCGCGCGGGGAATCTTAGGTGTGGCCCTCATACAAGCCATACTGGCAGGGCTTGGTTGTCTGGTGGTCGGTGTTCCCGGGGCGGGTCTTTGGGCATTGCTCGTTTTGATTCTGGCGGTGATTCAGCTGCCCACCTTTATTATTCTGGCCCCGATAGTTGTCTACGTGTTTTATACAACCAGTATGGTGCCGGCCGTATTGTTCGCCATCTGGAATGTGCTTGTGGGCGGATGCGATTCCTTTTTAAAACCCCTTCTGATGGGCCGCGGCGTTGATGTGCCCATGCTGGTGGTCTTCATCGGTGCCATCGGCGGATTCTTGTTCAATGGTATTATCGGCCTCTTCCTCGGCGCCATTATCCTCTCTCTCGGCTTCAAACTCTTTGAGCTGTGGCTCAATGAGGATGCGAAGCAGGAAGCAGTGACCGGGCTCGCACCCGGGCAGGAGTGATGTTCTGAAAATCCGCCTGATTTACCCGAACCGATTCCATACCGCCATCCTTTCCGATGAACGGTCAAGGTGCCCCCCCTATCCTCACACCTCTTTCCGCTTCAGTTTCTTCAGAGATAACAGCAGCCTTTACGAGAGATTCCCCGACAACCGAAATCCTTAAAACGTTATCGACTATGTTCTCAATATCACTCGCTTTCAGGTACCTGATATTTGTCAGTGTCGTAAAATGAACGGCCTTCGGTGTAATATGGACATGCTGTCTGATACACTTGATATCTTCTCCCAAAAGCAACATAAGCGAACCACTCATTATATCATCTTTTAAGAGCTCCTGGGTCCAATTCCGGTCCAAAGCGTATATATCGAGATCCTGGTACTTAGGATCATCCATCTTGAATATTTCTCCACCAAATTTATCAATAAACTTCTCAGTTAAATATTTGACCATATAGGCTCTTATTTTTCCGTGAACTCCCTCACCCCCCCTGACAAGTCCTATAGAGCTTCGAGTACAAAAGTTCCCTTCCGCATAAATATCTAATGCATGGCCCACATACCTCACCGTTTTGACATCGCCGAAATAGCGTCTGTTCCTGACCGGTTTGCAGTAAATATCGATCCTCCGACCCTCTATATCGCCGAAATAATGTCTTCCGTCTTTGGCATAATTCTCTCCTTTAAGGCCGAGATTCACAAAAAGGATATCGAGATTTGAAGCCATCCGCCTCATACCCCAAAGCAAAAATTTGACCGAGATGATTAATGTTATCAACCCTAGGATTATGCAAGATATTCCGATGGAGTATTTATGGGGCTCATATTTGAATGGAAGAAAATTTTCCGTCGACAATATCAGTCCTCCCGGAACAAGAAAGGTGAGGAACAGGAGAACCAAGAGTAAATAAACCACAACATAAGGGCCTGGACTTTTTTGTTTCATCCCACAACTCCTCTGGTGGTCCTTTAATTAGAATGGCATGATGGAACGGGTAATGGACGGCCCGTTCCATCTTTGTCGTTCGGCTGGTTGCTATTTGACGTTTTTCAATAACATCTCTGTCTTAAATACATCGCCTTGCAGGTTTGTGGGCACGTTCAGGCTGATTTTATCTCCCTGCATGTGGTTTTTGCTGAGTTCGATAAAGTACTGAGTAGCGGTGGTGTCGCTGGTTTTGGTGATAACCCAGACCTGGAGGTATGACCGGTCAACTTTGTACCGCGTGCCGCCGCCGCTCTTGTAACGCCACTCTGTCCTTCTTTCCCAGCTGGGCATAGAGATGCCCTCGGCCAACAGGGCTTTGTCAGGATGTTTCTTGTTCCATTCTTTTACGGCCAGGGAGATGATCTGCTGTTTGTCCCCACCTGAATAGGCATTGGCAGGCATTTTGGTAGCGGCCAGGATACTCTCTTTAAGGCTGCCCTCGGCCTTTTTGACCCGGTCACTCAGCCGGCTGTATTTGCCCCTGAGTTCTTTAACTTGAGGATCGTCTTTGCCCTTGATAGCAGCTAGGGAGTCAAGCTGCCCAGCGGCCTGGGCCATGGTGTTTTGAATGCCACCGCCGGCAAACCATTCCGGTCTCTTTTCCTTTACCGCTTTGTCAACCATCTCTTGGGCCTTGGCCATAAGAGCTTCTATCTTTGGCCCTGCTTCGGCGATAAATTCCGCTTTAGCTTTGGAGAATTTGTCGATCCATTGACCGGCATTCCTGAGATTCCTTTTCGTCACGCCAGCCTGCTTGTAACCGGGCGCATAGGCGGCTTTATTACCCTCGATAAAAGCGGCATATTTTTTGTCGAGTTTGTCATAGGCTTGTTTGTCGTCGTCATGGGCAGCCATCAGTTTCTTGGCCACAGCCTCGTTTCCCTTGGAAAAAACTTTTTCAACACTGTACTTGTCATATAGGGTCTTCAAGAAATCCATGTCTTTGTCGTAATCAGGGTAATTCTTGATATCCAGCTTGGTCGATGCTGTCAAACCTCTTTCCACCTTGGCCTTTATCTGCTCGTACATCTGCATATCTTTTTTGACATCGGGATTGTCCTTGTTCTGGAACTTGGCCACGATGCCATCAAACTCTTTCAAGACTTTTTTCCAGTGCTCGGCCTCAGCCGGTTTGGATAATTCTGCAGGATCAAGGACATCAAGGGCGACCCGGTTCCGCTGATAAAGCCGCTGGAATTCCTTGTGGGCATTCTGGTCAGACTCGGTCGAAGCCTGACTCGGCTGGCCCTGCTGGGCTGCCGCCAGTTTCGATTTGAGGGCGGCTACTTTCTGCTGAGCATCTACGACGGCCGGGTGATCCTTGGCGGTCAACTTTGACAGCCTGTTCTCCAGCCTATCAATATAGCCTGACAATTTCTGAGAATTGGCAGGAGTGACATTATTAAACTCGGGGAGGTATCGATCATAATCTTTTTTGAAAAAACCGAGGGCGCGCTTGTTTTGGTAATCCAGCGCCGCAGTCGGCTTGACTGCCGCCTGCTGTTGGGGAGGTGCCTGTTTGGACTGTTTTTGCTGACGTTGTTTTGCTTCCTTCCCCCGGGCGACGTCTTTTTGGGAACGGCTCGCCACCTGGCGCTGAGCATGGTCAACCTTTTTGTTGAAGTACGTTTCCAGGCTTTTATAATTGGCAGAGAACGATTGTTTGTATTTAGGACTTTGGAAAGAATCGACCAGGTTTTTCAAATCTGCGAATTTCTCCCTGAAACCCGATACCACACCATCGTCGGCAAACTTGGAGATGTGCGTTCTTTTCAGCTCATTGGCCAGGGTCTTGTAATCCTTATTATACTTATCTGCGATTTGTTTGTCCGTCATTCCCGCCGCCCCAGACCCCTCGGCCGAGGTCTTTTGGGCATAGACAGGATCAATGAGAAATAGCACAGCGATTAGGACTAGAATGATTTGTTTCAACATGTCGGCACCTCCAATAAATATTGTGTCAATTGTTAAAAACGCTATTCGAATTTGAATAAGCGTTTGACCAGCGACATATACAATTTCACATCCACCTTCCCTGCAAGCGCTTTCTCGAAATCCAGCACATCCTGGACACCCCCCACAACTGCGCCGGATCCGTTCTGGCATTGATCAGGTCCCGAGACTATCCGAATTTCAGTCGAACATCCAGTATTTTCTCCCATTATGCTCCAAAAAATCAAGGCCGGAAGACATCCTTAAATAATAAAATAACTTGGCATGAAGTGTCTTTGAGAGTATGTTCGGACAGGCCGATTTACCGTTTCGAAGTGGCCTTCAGGGTATTGCCGTCCCGATGAGAAGATTGCTTGCGGGTTATGCGGTATCTTTCAACGGGCGGCACAGTCAGTTTTTTTAAAACAGATACAAATCGGTCATTTGCCAGGAATTTGAATCTTGTTTGGGATATCATCATGTTGAAATCAAATCTGCCCTCATACAACGATCCGGAAGGCGCCACCGTTCCGCGGGCACTTCCTGAAGTCATCGATGCACACGTGCATATTTTTCCGAGCCATATTTTTTCTGCAATCCAGCGGTGGTTTGATGAAAACGCCTGGCACATCAGATATGAGATGACCTCAACCCGTGTATTTGATTTCCTGCTCTCACGAGGTGTTCGCCACATCATCGCCCTTCAATATGCTCACAAACCGGGAATTGCACGCCAGCTGAATCAGTATATGGGCGAGAAATGCACGAAATATCAGAACCGGGTTACCGGCATGGCCACCGTATTCCCGGGCGAAAAGGGTGCCGTAAGGATTCTGCAGGAAGCATTTGATGGGGGGCTGAACGGTTTGAAACTGCACGCGCATGTGCAGTGCTTTGACATGAACAGTGATCATATGAACGGTTTGTATGAATGCTGCCGGATGAATCATAAACCGATTGTGATGCATGTGGGCAGGGAACCCAGAAGCACCGCATATAAGTGCGATCCCTATCAGATCTGCAGTGCGGACAGGGTGGAACGCGTTTTAAGGGATTTCCCTGATCTCAAAATCTGTGTTCCGCATCTGGGTATTGACGAGATAACGGCCTACCGAAAAATGATTGAAAAATATGACAATCTCTGGTTGGACACCACCATGGTCATTACAGACTATTTTGCCCTTTCAGATGATATTGAGCTCACCCGTTACAGATCGGACCGGGTAATGTACGGGTCCGATTTCCCGAACATTCCATACGCATGGGACAGAGAGCTCAAACAACTGAAGGCGCTGAACCTACCAGCCCCTGCGCTGGAACAAATACTGCACAAAAACGCCGCCGATTTTTTCGACCTTGCCTTGATTGTACAGGATGGGCAGGGTGCCGGGAAGAGTTGTCGGAGGGCAGGATGTAATTCGAAGATTTAGCTGTATGCCAAAAGGGAGTACGATTGAGAGACAATACATGTTTTAATCGACTGCCTGCCTCCCTTTTGTTAGGTCAATTTTAAAATCCGCAAATCTTGAACATATTTCCACAGCCAAAGCGAAAATGATATCAAGGGCCAGATGTTCACCGATGCTCTTATCGAAGAGCAGCTTTGATTCAGCTGGAAATTCATCATCCCCCCGCCACAACAAAACCGCAACCGATATGCGGGGGGCTATTTTGAAGGAATATGCTTCATCCGCCATATCAAGCGTCATGCCGCCCAGTTGAGCGCATATATCACGGAACCCGTGAAGATTGTCTCCAAATCGTTTTTCAATCAAATCGGTGGGTATTTGGTGAGGTCCCCGAAAAAAGGTAACCCCGCCGGGGATGTCCTTTACCGAGATCCATTCTTTGCGGATGGGGATCTCTTTGGATTTTAAAAGATAATGAACTGTAAAAAGGCCCAGGAACGTCGTAACCTCCCATGTGGGGTCACCCGGGCGTGTTATCCTGCACACGTCCGGAAATATATTGTAGTCTTCGCCCCATACGGATAACGCATAACTCTTTTGATTGACGTCATAACCGCATAAGGCACGCCTGCAGACATCTGTCGGAGCCATTTGCGCCAGATCCTTAAAATGACAGGGATCGACTGCTCTACTCATGTTCTCCCTCCTTAAAACCGGTGGGCTTCCCGAATGGCGTGAGCCTTTTCTAAGCCACCTTAAACCTGGACACCCCGTCCTGAAGACCTTTCGCCGCATCGATCAACTGCTGGATGGCATCATAGGTTTCGCGAAAAGATTCCAGGGTCTCCTCCAACTCCTCTTTGAGGTTTGTCATGGAGCCACTGATGTTCCGAGCATCATCGGACTGACTGCCCACAGCCACGTTGATCTCCTCAAACCGGGGCGAAATGGTCTGGACCCGATCAATGATCAGGGCCAGTTGCCCGCTGATCTTCCCCACATCCTCAGCGCTGCCCTTCACTTCTGAAACGAACCTATCCATTTCCATAACACCCGCCGATACAGCAGATTGCATTCCCTTTACCATCTGCTCAATATCCAGTGTGGCGACAGATGTCTGGTCCGCCAGCCTGCGGATTTCCCTCGCCACCACATTGAATCCCCTTCCGTATTCCCCGGCTTTTTCCGCTTCAATAGCAGCATTCAAAGACAGGAGATTCGTCTGATCCGCCACCTTGGTGATGGTATCCACCACATGGGTAACATTTTCCGCCTTTTCGTTGATGGACTCAAGATGGCTGGATATGGACCTGGACGCGTCCTCCATACGGGACATGGCCTTTTCCATACCGGCCAGATCCTTCTGGCTCCGGCTGGCAAATCCGGCGGTTTCATCGGATGCGGAGACCACCTGCTCCACCGTTTCCACAAGCTGAGCGGCCACCTCGGATATTCCCGCAACCGAACTAACCACCTTGTCAGTGGAGAGGACCTGGTGGCTCATGGTGGCTTCCTGCTCCTTGGCCGCGGCCGCCAGTTCGTTGGAAGAAGACGTCACCTGAACACCCGAACGCTGAACCTGACCGATGAGGGCATTGAGATTCCGTATCATGGAATCCAGGGCAGAAAGCAGACGACCCGTCTCATCATCGGCTCCCACCGGCACCTGAACCGTAAAATCCCCCTTGGAAACCTTGCGTGCTATGGTCACGGCCTCCGTAATGGGGCGGCTGATCTTCTTCGCCAGCCATATCACCACAAAGAATGTTGCCAGCAGGCCGGCACAAGAAATGAGAAGGATTTGAAGCAGGGTGTCCCTGATGGGGCTGATGATCTCGACTTCCGAAACACGCATGACAATGGTCCAATCCCCGGTATCAATCCTGGCCCCGGAGAAAATATCCATGTGATCGTGCAGCGGATCTATGACGCGAATGAGGAGGGGCGGACCGGTATGGGTGTAGAAACGCTCCATTATCCCGGCGTAATCCGTCTCATTGATATTCCGGGTCATCATCCGTTTAAGGGTTTCCGGTGCCATTCCTCCGGCTTCTCCTTCCCCCTCGGAACGGAGACGGGCAAGGGTTTTCTCAGACACCAGCGGCATGGTGGAAGAAATGACCTTACCCTTTCGACTGAGCAGTACAAAAGCCGCCGATTTGTAGGGTTTGAACCCCTCCAGATATGCGTGAATGTTGGTCAAGGCCCGATCGACGCCGGCAATACCCACAAACTTGCCGTTGATCACAATGGGAAAGGCCTGCTCGACGATCATCTTCCCTTCGTAAAAATAGGGTTCCGTGATGATATATTTTTCAGGGTCTGCGGAAAGAAATTTGTCCTTACATCCCTGATAATAAAGGCTGCTTTCCATGTCGATGAGGGGATTCAATTTGATCTCCCCTTTTCCACCCTCTTCCACAAACCAGTAGGGCAGAAACCGTCCTGCATCGTTCAAACCTTTCTTCGTTTCCCCTGCCTTCTCCAGAAACGCTATATCGTTCTGATCCGCATTGGGCTCATAGCCGAAATAGGCCCCGGTGAATCTCGGGAAGTTCAAAAGGATGTTTCGGGCATACCGGGTGGAAGCCTCTCGGTTTCCGAACAGGCCGCTCATCTGGGCCAGCGCCATGGCCTTGGCCACGGATACGGTTTCCAGATTCTGTTCCTCGATCTTGTTGGCGATTTCCCGGGTATGGGCCTTAATCAGCTGATCATTTTCAGTGATCAGGGTGCGGTACATGCCTCGGGAAAAGGCCGCAACAATGAGGAGAACCACCAGAGTGACGGTTATGCCGAAATAGAAAATCAGCCTTCCCTTGATGCTGGAGGGCAAGATGCTTTTCTTCTTCATGACAAACCTCCCGAAACAACTGAACATATATAGTTTTTAAAGCTAAAGGATACGCAAAACGGGATGTCTTTCTTCAATCATTTCCTGCCAGCCTACATTCGTATTAAATAAATTACAATATACATCTTTTGAACGTATGCTTTTCATTGAGACTCATAACCCAATTTTGTTATGGTGCTGGAAACTCAAGTCACATTCATTTTCTGAATAGGACAAAAAAATGGAATACAAAGTGCTTTTAACCGTTTTTGCTGCAGTTTTCGTTGCCGAACTGGGTGACAAGACCCAATTGGCCACAATGCTTTTTGCTTCAGACAAAGACGTCAGCAAACTCACCGTGTTTGTCGGTGCATCTTTAGCCTTAATTGTTGCATCGGGTGTTGGCGTACTCGCCGGGAGTTTTATTTCCCAGTATATCAGTGAAAAACATTTGCAGTATATTGCGGGGGTTGGATTTATCGCCATAGGCATATGGACGTTTTTTAAAGCATGAGTCACGTCATCACTGTGCATATGGCAGCCGCCATACACCCTGACACCCAGGGGGAGGGCATGAACCCTAAAACCCCACGATAAAATCTCGAAATCTTTGAAAGGATAAGGATCGCCTGATTCGGCGCAAATCCGGGATGGCCTCCACAATCATTTTTGCGTGCTGGAGATCGTTATAGCGTCTCCCCCTGCCAAGTTCATGTTGAAATAGCTGATTAAGTTTTGTTTTGGGCTTTTGGATTGAATCCGGGCTGCCATAATTTTTAATCCTGCCAACCTGATGAGGACGCTTAAAACGTGCAATGACGGTTTGTAGCGCCCGTTTATCAGCGAGGAGCCAGGCTTCCAGTTCCTCATGAACACAAACAAGAGACACTCTGCTTTGATCAACGGCTGCATCCTGTAAGGATTGAAAAATATCTACCCTGTCCTGATGCAAACAGGGGGCAGTCTTGCGCCAAGGAGGAAACAGATCCCAGATAATAATAACCTGCTCACAATCCTGCAGGAGAACGCGGGCAACCGGGCCGCACTCCCGGATCAGATTTACCTTAACGTCCAAAGTTCTTGAGACGAACTCGATTTCCGGCCTGAGCCTGTGAACCAGGTTTTGACAAACCTGAACATCCGCCCCTTTGGGTCCGCATTCAAAGATGAATCCAACTCTCACAGTGCACCATTCCTGTTCAAGGCGCCCATGGTGTACAATTTACCAGGGGCGAAGTTACGCCCCCATTTTTCAAGGGTCTCCTTAGAATCAGACCGGATAAATTGAGGCGCACCCTCATCATTGCGCTCCACTACAACGATCTGAGACAGGGTCAGCAGGTCGAGGAAATAAGGAGAATGGGTGGTAATAATGAGTTGCCCTCGGCCGGACTCGACAAAATAGCGCATCTCATCCACCAGCAATTGGATTGTGCGTGGATCAAGTCCATTTTCAATCTCTTCGATAACAAGCAAAAGCGGCGGTACAGGGTGGCGCAATACCGCGAGCAGGGCCAGTATCCGCAGGGTGCCGGTGGAAAGCAGCCAGCTTGGCAGCCTTAGGTCAATATTGTTTTCCGCCAAAGTTAGATATACTTTACGGTCCAGCTCTGAAGTCACTGCCGGCTGAAGGTCCAGGGCATAGGGCAAAACCACTTTCAAGGTTTCAATTATCCCGTCAAAAGCGCCCATATCCATATCCCGGATGGAAAGTAAATACTCTGCGATATTGGAGCCGTTGCTATTCAGCCTGACCGATTTAACCGATCTTCTTTGCGGAAGTGGTTCGGTCATGGACTCGGGATCGAGACGCAGAAACTGCCAGGGAGCAACAAATTTCTTAAGGCTCGGATCAATAATTCCGTCTTCAGTGATGAAGTTTGCCCCGTCCTGCAGTTTGGCGCTTGAGGTAGACGCCCGGTAGCCGGTCACCGAAATACGATCATATTGTTTGTCAGCGTTGATTTCTATTTTTGCCTTGAATGGCGTGTCGGGACGGCCTTGGAAAGTAAATGACATGGGTGCGGGGCCGCTTGATGTAGCGCGGGTTTTACTCGTTGCTCGGTTATGAATATATTCAAAACCGTGCCATGGGATCATAGCTTGGTCCAAGCCATGTAGAGTAAGGGTCTGTATTGTTTCCAGTGCTTCAGCAAGACTGGATTTACCGGAACCGTTGTTACCGATAAAGGCGGTGAGAGGCGTCAGCTTAAGGCGGCCGCTGTTACGGATTGCCTTGAAATTCTTCAAATGGAATGAGGAAAGGGCGATTTTTTTCATTGTATAATTCCTTTGACAAGATCACGGAAAATATTTAAAGCACCTATCCGGAATAGATCTGGCGCATTGGTTTTGTTAAGAATCAGGTTGTATTCTTCTTCGGTCAGGGTGTATAGGTGCGCGACCCTGGCGTCGATTTCTATCTCCAATTGGTTGACTTGATGATTTGGGGGGTCAGACAGCATCCGTTCTACATTGTTAGAGATAACGTCTTTCTGTGCATTAGACGCAGAGACGATTGGTAATTGTGCCATATACTGAGCGATAAAACGAACGAAACCGCCTCGGATTGTGGAACTTATATGTAGATAAAGCCACCAAATTACAGTTGTGTTTAGGAGCCCCACCAACCACTTTTCTTTTGTTGGCATAATATAGGCAGTATTTCCCAAAAACGCCTTACTTTCATCCCAAGTAAACTTGGGAGATTTGGTTATATCAGGGTAAACTATTTTAGGTTGTGCAAATCCTTCATAATACGCGCATGATCGTAATTCCCACCAGAATTTCCCTTGATCATCTCTTTTGCGGAGCTCTTCTTCCCACTGAATAAGATGCTGATATACAGCAGGATAATTTTGTTGAAATATCACTCTGGCTCTTTCTTCACTATTTGCTTCAGACCAGGGCCACTGCCTGTTAGTGCTGCTTGGGATATTGATCACATACAACCCAGCCCAAGCAACCTGCCAACGTTTTACATCCCGGCCCCGCACCCACGGCTTGATCAACTCATCTGATTTTGGATCTTCGGCCAACAATTGTTCCCTGATCTGCTCATCAATGATAAAAGCCTTATTAAACCCTGTAAGCACACCTCTATAGAACCTTCCCTCCACATACTTGCCAAGGGGCTTGCCTGCTGACCTCAATTTGTCCATCAACGCCAACACTTCCGGTGGTTCCAGATTCCAGCCTTCCTGTTTCAAGTCAGCCACCGGCATGGAAAAGCCTTTTTCCGTCAAGGTCTTATGAACGCTGTGAATCTCTTTCTCTTCAGTGAATGTCGCGGCCCTGATTTCACTTTTGCTTACAGGTCTTCCCTTTTTCAACAAAAGGATTGCAGGATACGTGGTGGCATCGAAGATGGGCAAATCGCCAAAATCAATAATTACCTTGGGGGTGGCCGTTGTGGTCAAGAATTTCCTGGTATTGCCCCCATAGGCGGCGCGCATAAACTTATTGGGTGCGATATAGCAGAGATGGCCCCGCTCATGAAGGATATCCAAGCCCCGTTTATAAAAATAGGTATAGAGATCAGCAGTGCCCCGGAAAAATGGCCCGAATTCCGCCTTGAGCTGGGGTTTTAACTCCTTGATCCCTTCGTGGCGCACATAGGGCGGATTTCCGATGACCACGTCAAAACCGCCTTTGCCCTGAAACACCTCACTGAAGTTGAGCTGCCAAAGAAAAAAGGGCCGGGTATTGGTTCGGATAGCCCCTTCGATCCTGGCCAGAGCCTCTTCCCTGCCCTGTTCCCTGAGAGTCAGCCGGATCAACTCAAAGGTCAGTTTTTCAACTTCCTGCCGCAGTCTTTCTTTTTCAGGCTTCCGGGTCGCATCAAAAAAAGCGTCATGGAGCTTTTTCAACTCAACCGCCTTGTTCTGCGTGGTGAGGAACAGGCTGGGCTGATGGGCGCCGTTATTTCCCAAGGACTGCTGCAGTTTCTTGATACTCTTGTGAATTTTTTTGAGATCCTTGTCCAGAAGAAATTTTTTCTCTTTGGTCAGAGCATCCTCTTGGTGTAAACGAATATAATCCTGTGAAAGTCTGGTCTCATGCCTTTTCAGGGCGGCCAACATCTCCTCGCTGTCCTGAGCTGGAGCTATCAGGAGCTTTGCGTCAAAAAGCTTCACTCCCTCAAACTCTTCCAGCAGGCTGTTGCCTTGCATAATCTTGTAATCAAGATTCGGCAGTGGTTTGATAACGGCAAAATCGTCTTCATCCACCACCAGCGAAAGCCAGAGCCTGAGTTTGGCAATGTCAATAGCCCCGGAATCGATATCCACACCATAGATGGATTCCTGGATGCAGTGCCGTTTAGACCGATAGGCAGTTTGACCGCGGCCAAGATACACCTCAAGCAATTGTCTGGCCCGGACAATCTCAGTCATCATACCCACCGGAAAGGCGCCTGAACCGATGGCAGGATCACATATCTTTATTTCAGCAAGCAGATCATCAATCTCTGCGGTCTGGTCCAAAATCGAGGCAGGCAGCTCTTTTGACCCATCCTGGTAATAGCCGTCTTGCACCCTGGCCAGGGCAAAATCAAGATAGATATCACTGCGCCGGACAAATTCACCCAGATCATCCGCCGGAATATCCGGCAAAGAATCAGAAAGATGGCTGATCAGGCTTTCCCTGCACATGTAGTGGACAATCTCCCTGGGCGTATAAAAAGCCCCTCTTGACTTGCGGTCCTTTACCTCCAATAGGTTTTCAAAGACCTTGCCCAGCATTTCAGGATCGACTGCCACCTCACGTTCCAGGGGTTCATCTTCCCGGACCGTAAAGTTGTAATCATTAAAAACCGAAAATATTTCTTCAAACACCGCATTATCAATGAGGATACCGGTTTCCTGCCAGTTATAGCCGTTCATGGGTTCAAAAAGCCCGCCGTTTAGAAACGGGATGCGGCAATTGAAGCGTGAGTAAAAATTGTTATCATGCTCCACGGCCAGGGCCTCATAAAAGAGCGGCTCCAGAATATCGTTAAAAAAATTATTGTAGTCAGTAATCTCTCTGTTAAAGAGCTTTTTCAGAAAATTCTTTGGACCGCTGCCCCAGGGCTTCAAACTGCCGTTCCTGTCTTTGCCGACGCCAAGCCAGCCTTTTTTCTGCAGGAAATAAAGGAAGACAATCTGGCCCAGCAATTTCTTGGCAAAATTGGCAGTATCGATATTATTACCCACAAATTCAGCCTTTATTTTCGGATCCTTTTTCAAGGTTGCGTCAAACTCATCTTTGAGATCAAGAAAAAGCTTTTTGTATTTGGAGAAGAACTCTTTTGTGACCGGTTCAATACCGAAGGCCTGTTCCATCTGATACAGGGCCGGCTTGGCGCTGCTCTGCAACAGGGGAACCAACTGTTGGCGGGCCGTATGATTAGGTTCGTTTTCACCGACCAGATAGGAATAACGGCGGGCCGGAGTAAATTCTTCCTTGACCCTGATTTTACCGTTTTCAGTCTCTTCCAGCCGGTATTCCATCTTAACATATGAGAAACGCCAGTCCACACTATCAGGGTGGAAATAGGCCACAATGGCGGCGTCCTTTTCGCCACGCTGCTTGAGATAGGAGGCAATAAAATTACGTTGCATGGTCCTGGCCCGTTCCAGAGCGCTTACTTTGATAAGCTTGACCACCAGAATATCCAGGATCTCTCCCTGGGGATCAGTATAAGAGGCAAGACGCTGATAGCTGACAATATGGTCGCTGAAAGCCTTTTTTATCTGGGCCCGGCCAACCCGGAACCCTTTTGATTCATCAATGTCATTGAAAAGATTTTTAATGAAATAGGTAAAGATATCCGGATTAAACGCCTGATTAAAGGTTTGGTCGATAAGCTGGACAGCGACGGCCCGTTCCATTACTGCTGTCCTCCGTTGACCAGGTATCCGGACAGGATAACCTCCTTTTTCAAGGCTGCTCGGCTGTTTTTTGTTTCCGACACTACCACGACGCGGATATGTTTGCGCAAAATCCCCAGCACCTCCAACGGTTCCATGGTCCTTTCCATTTCCTTCTTTAGTTTTCGTGTAACCTTTTTGGCAATGGTTCCCTGAGCGATCATGTTGCGGACATTGTCAATAAACGCCTCATCACTGTCAGTAAACTTGCGACAATTTTTAAAGACCTTATCCTTGAGCCGTTTTTCAATATATTTCAGGTTTGATCGTCCACCGGTACCTTTCTCTATTTCGTCGTCCTGCGAAGTGTCTAATTGAAAACGCTGTTTGTTGGTTTCCAATAAAGGGTAATAATCGGAAGGTATTTGTCCACGGCGTGTTTCAGGCCGACATTCCAGCAGGTTGACCGCATCAAAAAAGGTGATTTCATCCGCCTTTCCTTTGTGGTTTTGATAGAATTTTTTCAGCTTGCCCAGGCGAAAGAAGGTTATTAACCAGCTGGAATCAATCCCTCCCTTTTCAAACCCAGAACGGGCTTTCCGGGGAAGCTGCTTGATCTTGGCGAACAAATCCGGCTGTTCATCCCTGATCTTGCGCATCATTTCAAGGTATTTCAGTTCCGAGTCTCCCTTTTCATCTTCGCCTGTGTAGGATTTCTTGTTGTTCAAGGTGTCGAACAGTTCCTGGCTCCCGATCTCTTCACCATCCGAGAGATATTTGGCATCCTCGCCCAATATGTCATGGAACATTTGAATCTTATTAGTAATGTTTACCTCCAAACCCAAATGCGCATCTGACTGGCTGGTGGGGAAAAAATTATAAATGAATATCTCAGCGTGGTTAAGTTTAGCGCCCAATCGGTTGATACGTCCGGCCCTTTGCAAGACACGTGTCGGATTCCATGGAAGATCATAGTTTATCAGGATGTTGGCGCGATGCAGGTTAACACCTTCTGCAAGAACGTCGGTAGTGATCAAAATACGGATATCGTCCCCCTGTACCTTCTGGTTCGGATCATAATTTTCTTTAATCAGATCACGGGCAACAGCGTACCTGAGAGTTGCATCTTTTTCCGGATACCTTCCACCCTGACTGCTGAATGACATGACTTTTCCGCGGAATTGGGCAATCAGATTTTCATAAAGATAGTCGCCTGTTTCTTTTGATTCCGTGAAAATTACAAGTTTCTTCTTCAAGACCTTATCTGTTTTCAGATCATGGACAAGCTGGTCGAGTTTTGGGTCCCTATCAATGGTTTGCCAAAGGTTACGAACCTGCTTGAGCATTTCAAAGTCATGCTTCAGGTCAGAAAGAAATCCTTCCCGAAAGTCTTTGGCGTTATATTTGAGCGCTTTTTCTTCCTCCACATACGCTTCAAGCTTTTCGATGTCGTCATTGTCCAGCAGATCATACACATTGACCTTTTTGCTTATATAAACGGCACCGGCCTCAAACATCCGGATAAACCGCTCATAAGAATCAACAAAACGACCCACACTTTTTTTAAATGCATAGAAGCTGCTTTCAAGGCGTTTTACCAATATCCCTTTCATAAACCCGCCGACATTGCGCTGCTGCTGCTTCTCAAATTCGGAAAGACCTTTTTTTCCGGTATAATAGAGCAACGGAATATATCTGGCGTAGCGAAAATCCCTGAACAGTTGAATGGTTTGATTGAAAACCATTTCCACTTTACCCTCAAAATGGTAAACAATCTTTCGCGGGTCTTGCATTTCCGGAAAAACAAGACCTTGTTCATCAATATCGTGCTTGAAATACCTCATTACATCTGCTCGGGTTCTTCGAACCATGACGTGCTTGAGAATCTTCTCTCGAATTTCTTTTGAAACTTCAGTAATTGCCCGCCTGTATTCCGGAGCATCCCTTTCAAGATGACTAAACCGTTTTTTAAGTCGGACAAAAAACTTCTCCAGATTCGGGATTCCGGGAATCGTGGAATTTTTAGGGGCCTGGAAGAGTTTGATCTGGGCAAAAATATCTTCAATGGTGTTATTTAATGGTGTTGCTGTTACAAGGATGACCTTCTTTCCACGACAGATGTCCAACAGATCAGCATAAGACTGGGTAGCTTCATTACGGAATCGGTGGGCCTCGTCTACGACCACATAATCGAAACGGTCAAACCCTCTTCGGATAATGTGCTCAAGCTTTCCAAGTGATTCAACACGAGCAGGCACTCTAAATTCCAGCAAACTCTCTTTCCAATAATCCTGAAGAACAGGCGGGCATATCACCAGAATTCGGGCTCTGATTTGCTGAAGAAGCTGGGCGGTTATAAAAGTTTTCCCAAGCCCGACCACATCTGCAATAAAAACGCCATTGTATTCTTCGAGTTTTTTCAAGGCCTGAATAACTGCCTGTTCCTGGTATTGAAGCTTTAGAAAACCTTCCGGAAGAAATGTTTCGATTTTATCCTGTAGGTTGATATCTTCCTGCATATATTCGTAAATCAATTTCAGGTAGAGTTCATAAGGTGTAATAGTGTCATTGAGCCAGGTTTTCTTTTGGACTGCATCAATAAATTCCGCAGTTACGTTGACAGAGTCCTTCCAAAGGTCTTCAAATTGGTCAAGGGAAAATTCGACATCACGCCTTTGTCGAAGCTCCACATTGAACTCACGGTTGGCAACAAGCCCGGAATAGGAGAAATTGCTGGAGCCTGTTATCACAAAGCCAAAGTCTCTATCTTTGGGATAAAAACGGCCAATATAAACCTTGGCGTGAATATTCCGGGAAGGATAAGCCTTGATCTCAAGCTTTTTCCCATTGCCGCCCTGTTCTTTGTCCCGGTCGGAATCAGGGCAATCGGTTTTTAAAAACGCTATGAATTTTCGCAACCCGATTTCAAGTCGTTGATCAATTTCTTCAGAGTCTTCAATCTCCCCAATAAGGTTATTTTGAAATTGCTTTTTCGTGTTACTATGTGAATTAAAGTCTATAACTGTTTGAGAATAAAATTCATTGATTGCTCGGTATGATTCTTCATCAACGCCAAGCCCGACAAGTATTCTTGTTTTTTCAATCGATTCGATTGATTGATAGAGCTGATAGAAACCGCTTGACCTGAAGTACCCTACCAAAACATCAAATAATTTTGTGTCGGTTAAGGTGGCTTTAAATCGGTCCAGAAGACCTTGACCATCTTTATTCGTAAAAAACGTCAGATCTGTATTATTTTCGGTCATTTCTTTTTATGAGCATGTTTAGCATAAGGGTATATTTATCAATATAGATTACTTCACCTTATTTTCGCCTAAATAGATAGCCTAATCTAACATATTTTATCAGTTTATAACAAGAGCAAAATCGATCTGTGGGGAATCCTCGCCCTGCCATGAAAATATTGAAATCCTTTTGAAGATATAGTAGAGAAAAGAGCCATGTTTCGATTCATTCATGCGGCGGATATTCATCTGGACAGCCCGTTAAGGGGTCTGGAGAGCTATGAAGACGCCCCCGTGGATGAAATCCGAAACGCCACCCGCCGGGCCTTTGACAACCTGGTGGCGCTTGCCATTGAAGAGGAGGTCCGTTTTGTGCTTCTGGCCGGGGATCTCTATGACGGAGACTGGAAGGATTATAACACGGGGCTCTTTTTCACCGAGCGGATGGGACGTCTGAAACGGCAAAACATTTCGGTGTTCATGGTGTCGGGAAACCACGACGCCGCCAGCCGCATTTCCGCACATCTTCACCCTCCGGATAACGTGACGACCCTTTCCACCCGAAAACCGGAAACCATCCTGCTGGAGGACGTCGGCGCAGCCATTCATGGACAGGGATATGCCTCCAGGGCGGTTACCCGAAACCTGGCACAACATTATCCCCAATACCATCCCGGCTACTTCAACATCGGACTGCTTCACACGGCCCTGAACGGCAGAGAAGGGCATGAACCCTACGCACCCTGCTCCCTGGACGACCTTAAATCCAAGGGGTATGACTACTGGGCCCTGGGGCATATTCATCAGCGGGAGGTGGTCTCTAAAAATCCCTGGGTCCTTTTTCCCGGCAACCTTCAGGGACGGCACATTCGGGAAACCGGCGCTAAAGGCGCATCGATTATCACAGTGGAAAATGGTCGGGTTACCGACGTGACACACCATGACCTGGACGTTCTCAGGTTTTACAAAGTCCGCGTGGACCTGTCCCACATAAACACCATGGATGCGGTTCACGATCCGGTCCGTCAGGCACTGGAGACCCTGCAGGCGCAATCAGATGAGCGCATCCTGGCGGTTCGGCTGGAACTCACAGGGGAAAGCCCGCTTCATGCCCATCTCCTTTCCGATGCCGCCCGCCTTACGGAATCCTTTCGCAGCGTCACAGCAGGGATGGGGGATATGTGGCTGGAAAAGGTCCTTTTCGAAACCATGGCAAAGGGTCGCCTTCAGAAAACGTCCGGAAAAGAAACACCTCTTCACGAAATGATGGCGGCGGTGGATCAACTGAAATGGGACCCAAAACACACGCAGGAGCCCCTCTCCCTGCAAATCCCCGACATCGCAGCGCTGAAAAACAAACTGCCCCCTGACCTTCTGGGAGATGACGATCCGTTACTTCCGAACCATCCGGAAGGAATCGCTGTCCTCCTCAATGATGTCAAAGCGATCCTGGCCGCCCGGTTGAGCCGAGAGGGGAGCAGATCATGAGGATAAAACGGCTCGACTTGATCGCCTTTGGCCCATTCACGGATCAGACCCTGCTTTTCGATTCAAAAGGCCCCGGCCTAACCATCATATTCGGTCCCAACGAAGCGGGCAAAAGCAGTTCCCTGAGAGCCCTCAAATCTCTTCTGTACGGAATACCCGAACGAACCCCCGATAACTTCCTGCATCCCAATGACCAACTCCTCCTGGGCGGCTGTCTGAAAACCGATGACGGAGAACAACTCACTTTTTTGCGTCGAAAAAGACGAAAAACCTGCCTGTTTGACGCCCATGACAACCCCCTTGGCCCCGAGACCCTGTCGCCCTTTATTCGGGGGGTAGAGCAGGATGAGTTTGAAACCCTTTACGGCATTGATCACGAAGCCCTCGTTCGGGGGGGGAGAGACATCCTGGCCCAAAAAGGTGAAGTGGGGCAAGCCCTTTTTTCGGCAGGAACCGGCATTTCATCCCTCAGGAACGTCCTGAGCACCCTGGACGAGGAAGCGGATCAACTCTTCAGGCCTCGGGCTTCCACCCGTCACATCAATCGGGCCCTTGCCGACCACAAAAAACTTTTAAAAGAGATGCGCACCGCGACCCTCTCCGGACAAGACTGGATGAACGTGGAACAGGACCTTCAAAAGGCCGAAGCGGAACTGGCTTTGGTTGAACAGAAAAGGAGAAAAACGGATGTAGAACGGCGACAGCTAGAACGTTTGAAGCAGGCCCTTCCCCAACTGGCATTGCGCCGACAGTACCTGAATCGTCTGCAAAACTTGCGCGAAACCGTCCCCCTTCCCAATGACTTTACCAAACGAAGAAAAAAAGCGACAAATGGCCTGCAGAAAGCCCAACAAACCCGAAATACCGCCCTGCATCGACTGTCATCACTTAAGGAAAAGCAAGGGAACGTGTCATTTCATCCAACCCTCCTGGATGAAGGCGACTGGATTGAATCGCTCTACCAGAAACTGGGCAGCCACCAGAAAGCCATGAAAGACCGTCCCCGACTGGAAGGTATGCGCATTGGTTGTAAGAGTGAAGCCGCCGCGTTTCTCAGGCAGCTCCCCACGGACCTGCCCCTGGAGCAGTTAGAGCGACTGCGACCTTTTGTGGGGAAACGAAAGGCCATTCAAACCCTGGCTTCAAAATACGAAGCACTGAAACAGAGCAAGCAGCAGAACCGGCAACAACGCCGCCGTCTGGATGCTGCGCTTACGGAAATCGACCGTTCTCTTGCGCAAATGCCCCCCTCCCCCAACACCGACGAACTTCTCCAGGCCATAAAACTGGCTCGAAAATCAGGGGATTTGGACAGCCAGCTGCTTGAAAAAACGAGACTGCATGAAACCCGAGAAACACAACTCCTAGAAGAACTGTCACAACTGGGACTCTGGGCTGGAAATCCCAGTGAGGCCCGCAAACTCCCCCTCCCGCTCAGAGAAACCATCCTTCGATTTGACGAAAATTTTCGAAACTGTGCAGAAAAACTGCGCACAGCCAAACAGGCATGCGAAAACCTGGTGGAGGTCCGGGGGCGAATCACGGGTAACATCGGGGAGATTGAGTATTCGGGTGAGGTGCCCACCGAAACGGAACTTGAACAGATTCGAAAAAGACGGGATGCTCAATGGCAGTTGCTGAAAAAGCATTGGCTGGAAGGGGAGGACGTGACCCTTGAAAGCCGTTCATTTACCGAAAATGACGACCTGCCCGACGTCTATGAAAGCCATGTTGAAATGGCAGACCGTCTGTCGGACCGGCTACGCCGGGAAGCGGACCGGGTCCATAAATTTGCCGCGCTCAAAGCGGATCAACTTGCCAACCGGGAAGCAACGGAAACCGTCCACGAAAACCTGAGAGAGCTCAATGCTGAATCTACGGAAATTTCCAAAAAATGGAACTTACTCTGGCAGCCCTGCGGCATTGGGCCCCTTCCCCCTAAAGAAATGCTGGACTGGTCCGACAAATTCGAAAGAATCCGTTTCGGTGCCATGGAACTGAACAAAATTGAGGGGGACATCAGCACACAAAAAAACCAAAGAAAAAAACTGCGAAATGGGCTTCTGACGGCTTCAAGAATTTTTGGAGACACCAAAAAATTTCAGGATGAAACCCTTGAACCGGTTCTCATATTCTGCGAAACCCTTCTTGAAAATCTCGATCAGGATAGAAAGGATCGGCAAAAGCTGCTGGATAAACAAAATGATCTACTTGGCGATCTTAAAACGGCACAGCATCGTGAGAAGGCGGCACGGGAGGAATTGGCAAACTGGGAGAAACACTGGCACGAATCCGCAGCCCTTTTTATCAAAGCCGAAAGCAACCCGGACGAAACCCTTCCCATTATTCAACCGGAAGAAGCCAACGACATCCTTGAAAGCCTGAGAGGCTGCTTTTTAAAACTTAAAGAAGCAGATGATTTGCACAAAAGGATTGAGGGCATTGACCGTGATGCCGGAGATTTCGTGAAGGAAGTTCAAGATCTTGTGGAGAAAGCGGCCCCGGTTCTTAAAGGGCTCGAGCCGGTGCAGGCGGTCCTTCAGTTACAGAAGCTCTTGAAAAAAAACCTGGAACAGAAGACCCTCCTTCAGAAATATACCCGGGAAATTGAAGAAGCGGAAGACGACATCAACAGGGCCGAAGAAGCCATTCGCGCTGCAGAAACAGAGATGTCAGATTTAAGACGAATCGCCGGCTGCAAAGACTCGGACGATCTTGAAGAAGCGGAGCAGATCGCCAGGGAATACCTGGATCTTAATACCAAATGCAGCGAAACGGAAAACGCGCTCTTGAAGAGTGCCGAGGGTCTCAGCATTTCCCAACTGGAAAACCAGGCAGCCATGCTGAATCCCGACCAATTACCGGGGGAAATTGACGCCCTTAACAGGGAAATTGAAAATAACCTTGACCCGGAAATCAGGCGTCTTTCCGAAACTCTGGGAGAAAAGAAAAGGGAACTGCAACAGATGGACGGCAGCGCAAAGGCCGCCGAGGCTGCCCTGTCCGCTCAGCAAACCCTGGCTGCCATTCGACGAATGAGTGAGCAGTTCATTCGACTCAAAGTGGCATCAAGCATATTGAAGCAGGAGATTGAGCGGTTCAGGAGCGAAAACCAGGATCCGGTACTGAAAATCGCATCGGGGTATTTCCGGCAATTGACCCTGGGTTCCTTTGAGGCGCTGAGAACAGATGAAGACGACAGGGGGCAACCGGTGCTGGCGGGGCTGCGGCATCAGAACCACATGATCCGGGTGGAAGGGATGAGTTCCGGAACCCGTGATCAACTCTATCTGGCTTTGCGGCTTGCTTCCCTTCAAAAACGCCGGGAGACCGGCGAAACCATGCCTTTCATCGTGGACGACATTCTGGTAAACTTTGACGATGTGCGCGCCAGGGCCACCCTGGAGGCTTTGGCAAATCTGGCATCGGAAACCCAGGTCATTTTATTTACCCATCACGGCCGGATTGCGGAAGAAGCCCGGGAAATGGCAGGCAAAACGAACATAGAAGTGCATCACATTTGAGGAGGAAAGACCCATTTATTACACCAAAGAACGCTCGGGATTAATCAAACGTATCGGTCTTGGGCTCATTCACATCTATTACGGACAGGGAGTGGGCAAAACCACCCGTGCGGTGGGACTGGCCATCAGGGCTGCGGGAGTGGGGCTCAAGGTCAACTTCATTCAATTCATGAAATCGGGCACCTCAGGGGAAATTATCATCTTTGCCAACATTCCGAATATTCGATACCAATGCCCGGGAAGACACCCTTTTATTCTGTCCCGGGGCCCTGAAGCCGTTCACTACGAACATACGGCCAAGGCCTTAGGGTACGCCATTGAGGCGGTAGAGGACGGGACCGAACTGCTGATCTGCGATGAAATCCTGAACACCCTTATTTTTGAACTTCTGAAAAAGGAGCAGGTCATTGAACTGATGGAAATGTGTCGCGGTAAAACAGAGCTGGTCATGACCGGCGCCAGTGCACCGAAGGACCTCATTGAACTGGCGGATTATGTAACCGAACTCAAGCAGATCAAACACCCTTACTATTCCGGCACCAAAGCCCGGCGGGGCATTGAATTTTAGTGCCATAGAAATATTGCCCTCCCAGGATACCATTATCAAAGCAAAAAATACCTTTTTTCACGGTATTCTCATAATGTATAATCAGGAGGCACATGACTTCATTTCAATTTTGGCACTAATTTTTTGCGAGTTTTTTGCTCTTCGAGTTCTTTTAAGTAGAGTATTATCTTATCCAGTTGATTCAAGCCGGAAGCAATTATTTTTTCTTGTGTGTCAATAATATATAAAAGATTTACATCATTTATAACTTTATATATTTTGTCTATATAGCCTAATGTCTTTTTTATACTTTTTCTATTCGCAACAAGCCTTTTGTATATATGTGAATTCATATTATCTTGGTTATTGTATGTTTTGGACAGCCAATGCGATAAGTCACTGCACCACAAAAACGTTTTATAAATATTAACGAACGATAGATATGTTTCATAAGAATACTTATTCTTGGTTTTTTTTAAAATATTGCGGCTTTTTTTATTAACATAATTTATTTTGCTAATTTGTTTGTTCATCAAAAAAATATCTTGAAGCAAATAAGATTTATTCTTTTTATCATTTTTTTTATCGTCAGAAAACACAGTATTGTACGAGGCCAGAAAAACGAAAACAATCAAAACGATACTCAACATTTTTTTCATATTGAATGTCATCCCTATCCTTTCTCTTCATTGGCAGACAAACGGATTTTCTGAACCGCCATGAGGCTGATCAAACTCAATCCTGCTCCCGCCAGAAAGGGGATCCGGTAATCAACCATCCAGAGGATTCCTCCCAGGGCCGGCAAAAAAACCGCGGCAATATGGTTGATGGTGAACCCCACCGCCATGCTGGGAGCAATATCCTTCGGGTCACCGACCTTCTGGAAATAGGTCCGAATGGCAATGGCAAAATTGAAAAAGATGTGGTCGAGGATGTAAAGGAGTGAAACCAGGATCTTCGAATCAACAGCCGCATAGGCCAGAAAAATAAAGATGAGGCTGAAGTATTCCAGGGACAAGACCTTCCGTTCGCCAAAACGCACAATGCTCTTTCCCACCAATGGGCTCAGGAAGTAATTAATGGCATTGTTGATGACAAAAAGTACCGTCACCTCCTGTACAGAGAAACCGAACTTTCCGACCAGCAACAACACTGCAAAAGCCATGAAAATCTGCCGCCGGGCCCCGGCCATGAACGTCAGAAAATAATAGAGCCAATACTTTTTGCGAAAAATCATTTTTTTATGCTGAGGGACAATATGCTTACTCACAGGGTTACGGGTGAAGGCCCAGACTCCCACAGCCATCACCAATCCCCCGATAATCAGGTAGATCTCCTTGAATCCCAGAAAACTCGAGATGAGAAAGATAAAAATACCGATGCCGATATTGGCTGCTGCGGCAATGCTGCGCAGTCTTCCAAACACCACCGGGCTTTTCTGTTGATCAAAATATTGAAGCGTCAGGGACTGGTTAGTGGTCTCATAATAGTGAAAACCGAAACTCATCACTACAGTGGTCACCATCAACCCGGCATAGGTGGGGAAAAGTCCCGTGAGCGCAAGACCTGTTCCCAGAAAGAGAATAGAAATGGCGGAAAGCCGATGCTCCCGGATCACCATCATAACAAAAACCGCGAGGAGCGTCAGGAAACCGGGGATCTCGCGAATCGATTGGATCATGCCCACCTGTTCGCCTGTCAAGTGTACCTGTTCCACGGCAAAATTGTTAAACAGGGTCATCCAGGCCTGCAGGCCCACAGTGGAACTGATGGTCAACACCATCAGGAACCGGTACATGGGGTTTTGTTTCAGTGGCATCATATGCTTTGGAATGCTGGAGGCGACTTCAACCGTCGGTCAATAAGATGTGTTGGTCAGAGGCAGCTCCGCCCCCCCTTGTAGCGAGGCGCGTAATAGGTATTGGAAAGGGAATCCGTGCGAATGGTCTTGCCTCTTCCCGGTGCATGAATGAATTTTCCGTCCCCCATATAAATACCCACATGGGAAACTCGATTTCTGCCGGCGATATCAAAAAAAACCAGATCCCCTTCAGCCAGGGCACTTTGTGAAAGGGATTTGCCGACCCGATACTGCTCCTTTGATGTCCGCGGCAGGGTAATGCCGTTTAGATGATAGACGGCCATAACCAAACCGCTGCAGTCAAATCCTTTTTTCGCCGAAGTCCCCCCCCACCGATAGGGAAGACCAATAAAGCTGCGGGCCGTTTCTACGATCTCGTTTCTAAGCCCATCTTTTTCAGGTTCTTCCTTATTGAGGAAAACCGCATAGGCGGTGGGAGGGACCACATAATAATCATCAATTAACCCTGCACGAACCAGCTGACCGGCATTTCTCCGGGCCTCAACCAAAGAAGGAAAATCGCCGAAACGGACTTTTATCAAACCCCGTTTTGTACGAAAATAGTAGGCCTCTATACCCCGTTTTGCTAGGGACTGGGTGAGGGCGACAGCATTGTCCAGAACACTAAAAGCACCCAGTTGGACGGTGTAACCGGTCAGGGTAGGAATCGTTTCAACCGGGGTGACTGCACGAACCGGCTTTCTGGAAACCTTTGCACACCCCTGCCCCATGACCATGAAGGCAAACAGGAACAGAGCCCCCAGCATCCCCGAATAACGTCTGTTCAACGAGAAGGGCATCAAATGTTCAACCCCACTATTGAAAAGGTTCTTTTCCACCACTCATATCCGGTCGGCCGAAATCTTCTTCCCATGAGGGCGGCCCATCTGGAACTGGACGGTAGTGCCACTGGGAGGGATCAAATTCTTCCCGAAGATCAGCGCAGGATATGAAGAGTACGGTTATCCCCAGAATGGAAAAAGCAACAACAGCGGTCTTTGCGCTCTTCACCAAAGTCCGTACGACATATTTTTTCGCTCCTCGCATGGGCAACTTATCCTCCTGTCCAATCTTGACTTTAAAGTATGAAGTATATACTCTTTTGATACAATAGAGATGGATTTTCATTCATACAGGATCAAAAACATCCGCCTTATAGCATATTCAGAGCCAAAAGCGCCAGAGTCAAAACTTTTTTTCCGACACACAAACAGGAGGGTTTCATGGGGCAACTTCAATTCATTGACCTGAGCATCAGCATTGAACCGGATCTTCCCAGCGACCCACCCATGATGGTTCCTCAAGTGGAATACGTGGACCACAAGGCGGGCGCCGAACAGATGGAACAGTTTTTCCCTGGCTTGAAGCGAAAGGACCTTCCCCACGGGCTCGGCTGGGCTCTGGAGAAAATCACCCTGACCACCCATTCGGGGACCCACATGGATGCGCCTTACCACTACCACCCCACCATGGACCGGGGCAAGGCGGCATTGACCATTGACCAAATTCCCCTGGAATGGTGTTTCAACGACTGCGTCCTCCTTGATTTTCGCCACAAGGCCGACGGCGACAGAATTACCGCAAAGGATGTTCAGGAAGAACTGGACCGAATCGGCTATGAGCTGAAACCCCTTGACATCGTATTGATCCAAACCGGCGCTGATGACGCATGGGGAACCGAAAAATATCTCACAAGGGGTGCCGGCATGACCAGGGAAAGCACACTGTTTCTAACGGAAAAGGGGATCAGGCTTGTGGGGATTGACGCCTGGAGCTGGGATCGCCCCCTCCCCTTTCCGGCAAAAGAATTCCTGGAAACAAATGATGCGGGCGTCATCTGGGAGGCCCATTTTGCCGGCATCGAAATCGGATACTGCCACATGGAGAAGATGGCCAACCTTTCCGCCATCCCCAGACCCTTCGGTTTTAAAGTGTGCTGCTTCCCCGTTAAAATCAAAAATGCCAGCGCAGGATGGGTTCGCCCGGTCGCCATTGTTTAATTGCGGAATTCGGATTGCGGATTGCGGAATATGAATTACTTTAAGTAGAATAGAAAATAAACAGTAACCTTATTCTTGTTCAAGACTCTATAGCTTCATATAATTGACATATTCAGGGAGGAAAATCATGCCCATTTTTGAATTCAAATGTAAGAAATGCGGAAAGCTTTATGAATCCCTCTGTTTTCGTTCAAGCGGCGAAGACAAGGGACCCTGCCCCAGCTGTGGGGGGAATGAAAGCGAAAAACAATTGTCCATCTTTTCATCCGCGGGATCCGGCTCAAGCCTGGATCTGGGTGGCGCTCAGGCTTCCGGTTCATGCGCACCCAGCGGCGGTTTTTCGTGAGCCGGATAATCAATGCAGCCGTGCGCTGCTATTGTTGACCAAAGGAAATATATACTGATGGAAACCTCAAACACTCAAAAAAAAGGGAAAGACATGAGCATCTGGATCATTTTAGGCGTCATTGCCGTATGGGTTCTGTTACAGGCCTATATTCTGCCCAAAATGGGCATTTCCACATGAATGAGTAACAGTTGCCAGGTCGGCGACAAACAACCTAAAGCAATTGATATCATAGACAAAACAAAATAGCGCCTTTCAGGGCTGGGGAAATTAAGACCCCGGCTCTGGAACCCGGGTGATACATCAAATTGGAGTCCCAGAAAAATCTGAGATGTTTGATTTTGAAAGCGGCCCTCTCAAATTCATTCGTGGCGGAAAATATCCCCATTGTCACACCCTCTTTATTGATGACGCCCAAGGCGCCTTTTTCGACCCTGCCAGCAATAAAGACATTCTCAAGACTTTAAACCGCAAAAATCCCAATAAAATCCTGGTTAACACACATGGTCATGAGGACCATTTCATCTACACAAGGGTTTTTTAACGGATTGACGAATTTGTCATTTAGTGATATTGCCCTTCAAAACATCATCCAAAAAACTCGAGACAGGAGAAAATCGATGGAAGACAAGAAAGCGGATCTGGCCGGTCCCGGCATTGGCGATTATGATGAACTCGAAAGTATTTTACCTGATGATTATACCTCTTTGCTGAACCCCAGGGAAACGCAACTTGCCCTTTATGCCGCCAAGGACTACATCGAGGAAAACCTGTGTAAGGAATTGAACCTCATACGGGTAACCGTTCCCCTCATCGTTAGTGTGGACAGCGGGGTGAATGATTACCTGGATCGGGACGGTTCCAGGACCCCCATCGGGTTTCATATCTCCAATGATCACGACAAAAATCCCATTGACGTCCAGGTGGTTCAGGCCGCCACCAAATGGAAACGGGTAGCCCTGAAACAGTTCGGCATGAAAACGGGCGAAGGGCTCATTACGGATATGCGCGCCATCCGAAAGGACTATTTTCTGGATCATGATCACAGCGCCTATGTGGACCAGTGGGACTGGGAACTGGCCATCACCGAAGACCAGCGCAACCTGCAGCTCTTAAAACAGGTGGTTGAAAAAATATGGAAAGTCCTGAAAGGGGCGGAAATCCACATGCAGGGTCTTTTCCCCCAGCTTAAAACCGATAAATACCCGGACATGCCGGATGAGCTCACCTTCATGCATGCGGAAGACATCCTGGCCCGATACCCCGACATGCCGCGCAAACAGCGGGAGACGGAAATCGCTAAAGAACATAAAGCCATCTTTATTTACGGCATCGGCTGGACCCTTGATGACGGATACCCTCACGAAATGCGGGCTGCGGATTACGATGACTGGGCCACGGAAACCACCAGCGAGGATGGTCGGCCCATGCACGGCTTGAACGGCGACATCCTGCTTTGGAACCCGGTCACGCAACGCCGTCATGAACTGACCTCCATGGGGGTACGCGTCAACGCCGAGACACTGAAGCAACAGCTTGAAATTACCAACCAGATGGATTTTCTGGAGATGCCCTACCACCAGGCCGTGTTGAACAATGACATTCCGCTGAGCATCGGCGGCGGCATCGGGCAGTCCCGAACCTTCATGTCATTGCTCAAAAAGGCACACCTTGGGGAAGTAAGCGCCACGGTATGGCCGAAGATCCTCAAAACCATGTGTGCCAAGAAGAATATCCACGTAATTGAATAATTTTAGAACGCGTCAACCCATAACCCCCAACAAATTTTCCATAAGGAGGTTCCATGGCGGAAGAAATCAAAGTAGGATGCGCACGTCCCACAGGGGGGCCGGTGGGAGAACCGGCTCCCGAATCAACTGCTGAAACCGCACCCCAGAAAAAGGAGGAAAAGAGCATGATACAGGTTGGCAAAAAAGCCCCCGACTTTACAGCACCCGGCTACCGGAAGGGAAAATTCATCAACGTCAAGTTATCGGAGCACCTGGGGAAATGGGTGGTTTTGTGTTTTTACCCTGGTGATTTCACCTTCGTCTGAGCCACGGAAATTTCAGCAGTTGCTGAAAAATATCCCGAATTCCAGAAACTGGGCGTGGAAGTTCTTTCCATGAGCATCGACAGCATATTCGTGCACAAAATGTGGGATGATTATGAACTGAGCAAAATGGTGGACGGTGGCGTACCCTTTGCCATGCTATCTGATGCCGGCGGCCGAGTAGGGAAAGTCTATGGTGTCTACGACGAAGACGGCGGCGTTGAAACCCGCGGCCGTTTCATTATTGACCCGGACGGCGTGATTCAGGGCTATGAAGTGCTGACGCCGCCGGTGGGCCGGAATGTGGCCGAAAGCCTGCGGCAGATCCAAGCTTTTCAGCTGGTACGGGAATCCAAGGGAACAGAAGCCACGCCTTCCGGCTGGAAACCCGGCAAAAAGGTCCTCAAACCCGGCCCCGACCTGGTGGGCAATGTGTGGAAAGAATGGAAGACCGAAATGGCCTTTGATTAAAACGCCAGGACTTCAGGGTTCACTCAAATTTGAGTGGGCCCTAAGCCCTGAACAGGTTTGTTTTGAGAGTATGTCACGCGGGTTTGCAACACGTTGTATGTGAAAACTTTCATTGAACCGCATTCGATATTCGTTTTTGAATTTTCAAATCCCTTTGCCTACCCTTTACGATTAAAGATTACCATCCCCAAAAGAATAAACGTCATCCCCATCCCATGATATATATGCAGCGTCTCCCCCAGAAAAAGGATCGCCATCACTGAAGCAAATACCGGGATGAGATATATAAACAATCCTGCCCGATTGGCCCCGATCAGTTCAATGCCCCGGTTCCAGCAGAAATAAGCGACAATGGACGGAAAAATCGCCACGTACAAAATGCTCATGAGGGCAACAAGGCTAACGGAAAAAGGCCCCACCACCACCAGTTCCCAAATGTAGAGGGGCAACAGCATCAGGGCACCCCATCCGAAGGTCAAGACCAGCAGGCTCAGGGGGTGAATGGACGGGCGTTTTCTGAAAAGCGCCGAATAAAGGGCATAAATGAACACGGCAACAAGCATCAAAACATCGCCTTCCACCAATTCCATGGTCAGCAAAATTTGCAGCCGACCACGAACCACGATAAGGCACGCCCCCGCCATGGAGACCATAACCCCCACCAACTGAACGGATGAAATTTTCTCCTTGAAAACGATCCACGATATCAAAATAATCATCGCCGGCATGGCGGTTTGCATCAGTGAAACATTGATGGCGGTAGTGGTGTGGGCCGCCGTGTACAACATCGAATTGAAACAGGAAACCCCTAAAAAGGAAAGGACCAGCAACCATTGCCAGGATTCCATAGCGGTTTTCCAATCCCGTTTCACATGGCGGAAAGTGAAGGGGAGCAGAATGGCAAGCGCTGCAATCCACCGCCAGAAAGCCAGACTGACGGGGGGCACCACATCCACCACCCCACGTGCCAGTACAGCGTTCCCCCCCCAACACAAGGGTGGGACCAGCAACAGACCATAAGGAAGCAGTCCAGAGCCTGATTTTGTTTTTTTCGATAATGGTTTTGACATGAGTCAGGTCATTCCTTCCGCATCTCTTTTTTCTCTACCATAGAAAAATTCCCTTGTCACCTTACTACCAGGGTTTGCATTGATCTCTAAAAGTTGATATCGTGTTTTGAACAGCGTAAAGTAAGGGAGAGAGACGCCGCACCATGAACAGGCGACAATGTCGTCGATTCCGTTCAGGAGCCCTTTGATGATATGGTATAATCGATGATCAAGAAACAACCCTACGGAAATGACCTGAAAGCGCAACTGAAGGCCGGCGCCAGAGACAAGCTTTATCATTTTACCCTCTCAGACGGCTTAATCCGGGGGGCCATCGTGCACGGAACCCGTATGGTAAACGAAATGCGGGCCAACCACGAACTGGGTATTCTGGAAACCCTGGTGCTGGGGCATGCCTATATGGCAACTGCCTTGATGTGCGCCAACCTGAAGGGGGATGAACGGATCGGTCTGAAAATAGACTGCTCGGGACCCATCAAAGGTCTATTGGTAGAGGCCAACGCCTTTGGTGAAGTCCGGGGCTACCTGAAAAATGTCCCCATTCCCATGGAAAAACCCCTTGAAGATTTCAATCTTTCCCCATTTTTCGGGGCTGGCTTCCTGTCGGTGACCAAAACCTTCCGGGACGCAAAACAACCCTTTACGGGGCAGGTGGAACTCAAGTACGGCAGCCTTGCAAAGGATCTGGCCTATTATTACCTGACCTCTGAACAAACCCCATCCCTCTTTAACCTGAGCGTTAAATTTAACCCTCAAGGGAATGCAACCGGAGCTGGCGGCCTCATGTTGCAGGTCATGCCCGGCGCTCATGAGGCGGACATGGACCATCTCGAAATCATGGTATCCGATCTGCCGTCCATCGGCACGGCATTCGCCGAGGGGGAAGAACCCGAACAGCTGATCGCAAAGATCTTCAAGCGTCTAAAACCTCAATTTCTGGGGGATCACAGGATTGAATTCATGTGTCACTGCAACCATGACCGGGTGGAAAACATGCTGCGCATGCTCCCTATGGAAGACTTGAAGGATATGGCTGAAAACGGGCCTTTTCCCGTAGAAATCAAATGCCGGCACTGCGCAAGCCCCTACCAGTTCAACCAAGAGGATATCTCCAAAATAATCGCCGGATTGACGGGACGAGGGGGACGTTCTTAACTTATTAACTTGTTGTTTTGGATTTTCAACTACACCTAATGCCCAACAAAAACATGCCGGGGACAAGCCGCAGATGTTCATGATAGTCTTTGCCTGTTTTGAGAGGGAATTGGCTGGAGAATGACGGATAACAAAATACTGCAGTCGGTTGAGCTGATCCGTATAAACGGCGGTTGCGAACGCATTTGCGAGCGCATCATCCGCGAGACGGCGCTGACGCTTCGCATTAACGGCGACGTTTACGCCACGGCCCTGATCATGGCCGGGATGGAACGGGAATTCGCCGTAGGCCACCTGTACGCCCAGGGCATCATCTCCGGAACATCCCACATCACATCCATCACCCTAGACGGGACGACAGTCCATGTGACACTGACCGACAAAAAGACAACCGCCGTGAAACCGGTTTCATCAAACCTGGTCGTGGACCGGGATCAAGTCTTTACCTGCGTCAAAGCCATCCTCAAATCCAAAGTCTTTGCCGAAACGGAAGCGGTGCATTCGGCCGGGCTGTTCCTGGAGGGAACAAATCCCGTTGCCATCACCGAGGACCTGGGACGGCACCACGCCCTTGACAAAGCCATCGGCGCGGCCCTGCTTGAGGGAATCGATTTAACCCGAACCCTGGCCGCCTCAACCGGCCGCCAACCCACCGAAATGATCCATAAATGCCGGAACGCCGGCATCCCCATCGTGGCCACAAAGGGCGTTCCCACATCGCTGGCGGTGGCGCTGGCGGAGGAAAGCGATATCACCATCGCGGGACTGGTGAGAGGCACAAAAATGACGGTCTATTCTCACCCGGAGCGGATCCGATGACGTCGCAAACTACATCTGTTGAAATACCCGTCCTGCAGCTTCAAGGGGGCCGGTTCATGGCCGCAAAACCGGCCGTTATCATTGAGTCCGAGCTCCGCATTATTTTAAACGGCAAACAACTGGCCACCGCATCACTGCTGCCGGGGATGGAAAAAGAATTCGTGACCGGCTACCTCTTCGGCCAGGGGTTTATCAAAGCGCCGACAGAGATTGCATCCATTACCGTTGAAGGTTCATCCGCTGAGGTAACCCTGGCGGATAAAACAGTCCCGCTTCCTGCGAGTACCAACTACCGCATCGTCTCCGGAGGCGGACGGTCCGCTTTCACCGGCGATCATCTACCCCAAATTGAGTCCGATCTTACAGTTAAAAAGGATGTGGTATTTCAGGCCATGAACCGCCTCTTTGATATGGGCACCCTATACAAAGAGACCGAAGGGGCACACGCCGCCGGTATCTTCACACCGGCAGGCGAACCCGTTTGCATCATTGAAGACATGGGGCGACACAACTGCCTGGACAAGGCCATCGGATACGCCCTGCTTCAAAACATTCATTGCGGCCGCCATCTTATGGTCTCAACCGGCCGCATGGCCTCCGAGATGGTCGCCAAATTGTGTCGGGCCGGTTTTCCCGTGGTTGCCACCAAAACGGCCGTGACCGACAGGGGACGGGAGACAGCGCTTGCCTCTCGCATGACACTCATCGGCTTTGTCCGCGATACCGGCATGAAACTTCACACGGACATGGCGGTACGCATCATCAAGGAACCGGTAATGAAAATCTACACCGGCGTCGAACGGATAACCGGTAAGTGTTCATAAACTGGAAATCAAATTCCCGGAACCGTCAAATTCCAGTTCCACATCCGCCTCACCTATGATGGGGTCTATTTTTCCTTTGAGTAAGTCAAGGCACCCCACGGATACCATCAGGTTGTTTAATTCAAGTGTATTTTTGATGTGAACGATGCGAACGTCTTCCTGGTGGTAGGGTCTCAGCGTTTTAAGGGCGGCAGCGATGGCTTCCCGGTCCGTTTGGAAAGAGAGCGGGATTTTTGCCGATTCCGGACAGCAGGCCGTGATGGCGTTGACAAGGGTCACCTCAAAGTTCATCTTGTCCACCAGGCGCCGTGTGGTAAAGTCCGCCTGACCGATCCCCAAGGCACTGCCTTCACTGCCATCCGTTAAATCTCTCACGAAAATCCGGGTGACCTTCGGCCAGGGACGTTCTGCGCCGTAAGCGCATACATCGCGTCCGACCACACACGAATCGATGCCTAAGCCACTGATGTCTTTCCCCATTTCATCTATAATGAGGAGGTCAATTTCGTCAAGCGGCAGGGTTGGGAGCCAGGCCCGCGCCGTCTTTAGGAGTTCGCTTTCAACACGCTCCACTTCATGGCCCCGGGCCATTTTGATCTGTGCTGTTTCATGGTCCTGATTTTCAAGCAGGCATACCCCGAACAATACCGGACATTTCTCCAGCAGCGCCTTGCCGGCGGAGCTGATGATCTCATATTGCGATCGAACCACCGAAAGACGATGATAGTGTTCAGCGCCCACCTGATTGCCCAGACCAATGGCCATCATCTTGATGATGCCGCTCTCTGTGAGGCCGATGAAATTGGTGTGGGGTTTAATCCGGTTAATCAGCACAATGCCGTCAGCTTCGTATGCCAGCCGGTCAAGGAACAGTGGAATGCCATTTTCTTCACCCATGGGAATTACGTCCATGGTGGCTTCTACCGGAGCCCCCACACTCTCTTCAGTGATTCCCCGATGGTGCAGTACATCAATCTGTCCTTGGGCCGTTGCACCGCCATGAGACCCCATGGCAGGTGTCACAAAAGGGTCGCAACCAGCCTCTTTCAGACAAGCCACGACGGCCTGCACCACAACAGACAGATTGGATATGCCCCGACTGCCGACGCCTATGGCGATCTTTGACCCCGGAGGTAGATCGATGCCCCCATTGATTCGGGACCACTCCCGGTCAATTTCATCCAATACATCTACTGCAGGCGCACTTTCAAACCGCTGTTGAACCCTTCGCATGCCATGCAGTTTCAGCCCTTCCCAATCATCAGAATTCATAAGGCCCCCTCCGATACTTTAAATTTAGTGCTCCTGATCAGGACGTTTCCAGAAGCTGGTTCAAAAACTGTGTCGTGGTATAGATCTTGAACTTCTGTGCCCGCAATTTGGCATTTTTCAGGTTGTGCACACAGGAGTTACATTCTGTCAACACCACTTCCGCTCCGATTTCTTCCGCTTCCGCCAGGCGCCTTCGTGCCATGGCGATGGAGTTCTTGGCAAAGGCACCGCGCACACCGCCCCCTGCGCCGCAGCAAAGAGCATCGGCCCGGTTATGCCTCATTTCCACAAAATTCGGTGCGAATCTGCGGATGATTTCCCGGGGCTCATCATAAATATCACAGTGCCTTCCCAGATCGCAGGGGTCATGGTAAGTGACCAACTGATCCGTTTTGACCCCCAGATCAAAATCCTTCAGGAACTGGCTCACATGGATGATGTCGAGCCCCGCATCTTTGAGAGCGCCGTATTCGGCTTTGTTGTTGAACGTCCTCGAACAGTAGGGGCAACCGGTAATAACGGTTTTTGCGCCGGTGGCCAGGATGAGATCCACGTTTTTCCGTGAAAGCCTCTGATTGACATTAAACCCCACATCTTCCAGCGCACCGCTGCAACAGACTTCGTCAATGAGGGTATAATCGACTTTCAGATGATCCAGGATATTGAGGGTCGCCAGGGTGGCCTCATCTTCCCGGTAGGACCCCACACACCCGATAAAAAAAACCATTTCAGCCTTTTTGTTTCGCTCCCTTTCAAAATCTTCGGGCTCATCTTCTCCGTAGATATTACTGTATTCTTCCAGAACCCGGTTCATCCCCTCAAAGGCCGGGTGGCAGGTTCCCCTGTGCACCATGTCTTTTCGCACCTGCTTGATAATTTCCGGCGGGTTCACACCCGAAGGGCAATGATTCGTACAGCTGGCACAGGTGGTGCACTGAAAAAGGGTTTCGACCAACTCATCACCCAGCTCGACATTTCCGTCCATGACCTCTTTTAAGATCAGCATTTTTCCCCGGGCATTGAGTGCAGGCCGCTTGGTGAGACCGAAAACGGGACAAACCGCCCTGCAAAACCCACAGCTTGAGCACCTGAGCACCTGATCCCGGAATTTCTTTTCAAACTCGTAGTTTCCTTCCATTTACGCCTCCAGCCCCATCTTACCCGGATTGAGAATATTATTTGGATCAAACAGCGTCTTCATGGAGCGCATGACATCCATACTGACCTCATCGTGTTCAAGCACCATAAAGTGCGCTTTCGCCAATCCGATGCCATGCTCACCGGTCAGGGTCCCGCCCAGTTCAATGACCTTTTTAAACAGTTCTTCAGACGCTTCTTCGACCCGTCTGACCTGGTCGGGATCGGTTCCGTCGAAACAGACCACAGGATGGAGGTTGCCGTCGCCCGCATGTCCAACGGTTGGAATTGAGAGATTATGTTTCTTGGCGAGCTCGGAGATTGATCTCAGCATGTCCGGAACCTTACTCATGGGCACAGCCAAGTCCTCCACAAGTAGGTTATTGTTGATGCGGGCCACGACCCCATAAGCCGATTTGCGTGCGGTCCACAGGGCTTCCGCTTCTTCCTTCGAGTCAGCCTGCCGGGTCATGGTAGCATTGTTTTTCTCGAAGATGCTGACTATTTTGGTCATTTGGAACTCAGTCTCCTCCCGGGTATACCCGTCGGTTTCAGCCACGAGTAGGGCTTCGACCTCCGGCAGGTTGAGATCGGTATTTTGGTTGATAGCCATCAGAGACTGCTGATCGACCACCTCCAAGGCGCTGGGGATGATGCCCGAATGCATAATTTCGCTCACTGCCCGGCCGGCGTCCTCTAAGGTTTCAAAATTGGCCATGGCCGTGGACGTCATGGGTGGCTTCGGATTTACCTTGAAAGTGATCTCCGTAATCACACCCAGGGTCCCTTCCGAGCCCACAAAAAGTCTTGTTAAATCGTAACCGGAAACACTCTTCATGCACTTGGAGCCGGTATGCAGAATACGGCCATCGGGGAGCACCACTTCTAAAGCCAGTACATAATCTTTGGTGGTACCGTATTTGGCCCCTTTGATGCCGCCGGCGTTCGTGGCCACATTCCCTCCAAGGGTACACACCGATCCGCTGGCCGGATCAGGGGGGAAAAAGAAACCGTGTGGGGACAGGGTACGATCAAGTTCTGCATAGATAACCCCCGGCTGGACCACAGCCAGGCGGTCTTCAATATTAATGCTGATGATTTTGTCCATACGTCCCAGGTCCAGTATGACGCCGCCCTCCTCCGGCACCGCCAAACCCGCCAGAGACGTTCCGGCACCCCTGGGAACCACCGGAAACTTTTCCCGGTTTGCCAGTTTCATAATATCTGACACCTGCCGGGTACTGATGGGCCACACGGCGGCATCAGGTCTGTGCTGATGTTCCGAAGCATCTTTTGCGTAGGCGATGCGATCGATCAGAGCATCCGTGAAATTCTCAGCACCCACAATATCTTTCAGGGATTGTTTGATTGCTTTGTCCATAATTTTCACTCCAATATGCCGGTGACAACCAGGGCATTTGAACTCAACAACTCGCATTGTTCTCGGGAAAATTGTGTAAATAGCACAAATCTGTCCATTCATGCAATGCTCATCCGTATTGAGTTGTTTGTTCAGGGAGAAATGCCGTAATTTTTCCCTAAAATCCTTGACAGCCCACACTGTATACAGTACACATTACCCTGAATCATGATCCTCAGAAATAGGGAGAAAAGAAATGCTGTTACCAAGATTTGACTATCTGGAACCCAAAAATCTTGAAGGCGCTCTTGACCTGTTGGCTATTCACAGGGAGAATGCAAAACTTCTTGCCGGGGGGACCGATCTTCTGGTGAGGATGAAAAAAGGGCTCTTAAAACCGAAAAGTTTGATCAGCCTTAAATCCTTGAATGAGCTATCGTATATTAAAAAGGAAGCGGATAGCATTAAAATCGGAGCCGGAACGCCACTGGCCGACATTATTGCCTCCGGACCGGTTCAAGATGACGCCCGGGCACTCTCTCAAGCCTGTGAAAAAGTGGGCGCTGTTACCATACAACATTACAGAGGCACAATCGGGGGAAATATCCTTCAGGACAACCGGTGTCACCACTACAACCAGTCTGATTTTTACCGTTCCGGTCGCCAGGCCTGCCACAAGGATGGGGGGAAAATCTGCTATGCCAGAGAAAACGCAGACCGGTGCAACTCCACCTGCCAGTCTGACGGTGCAACAGCCCTCATGGCCCTGGGCGCAAAACTGGTGCTGCTCAGTAAAGGGAATGAAAGGACTGTGGATCTGGATCAATTTTACACCGCTGACGGCATAGTACCCCATTCAATAGAACCCCATGAACTGCTTAAAGAGGTCATCATTCCCTTAAACAATGCTCAGAGCGCTTATAGACGCTTGGCTTACCGTTCCGCCATTGATTACCCCATTGTCTGCGCAGGCGTCTTGTTAAGGCCATCTGAAACAAAAAAAGATCAAATCCATGAGGCGCGGATTGTGGTGGGTGCCATAAGCAGGGCCCCCTTGTTCCTGCCCCAGGCCGCATCTTCTTTAATAGGCAAAAAACTGGATGATACGGATGCCTTTAAAAAAGCCGCAGACGCATCCATGGACAGCGCTGCCACATTTGCGGTTCACAATGTGGGGTCAACCCTTGAATACCGGTGTGAAATGATATCCCTGATGGTATTCCAGGCGCTTACGGAAGCCGCCCAAGCCTCAAAAATTTAAATGGGTAATTGCTCATAATGGAGTTTGAAGATGGAAAAGATAGAAATCACCCTGAATATAAACGGTAAACCCCATGAGGTCATGATCTATCCAAACGAAACCCTTTTGGATGTACTGAGGGATCAACTGGATATGACCGGCTCAAAAGAGAGTTGCGGAGAAGGGGTTTGTGGGTCCTGCACCATACACATGGATGGCAAGCCGGTCCGGTCCTGCCTGACCCTGGCACTGGAAGCCCGGGGCGCAGAGATCAAAACGGTAGAAGGCCTTGCCGACGGAGATGAACTGTCGAATCTTCAGCAGTCCTTTATAGATCACGGTGCGGTTCAATGCGGTTTCTGCACCCCCGGCATGCTCATGACGGCGGACGCACTGCTTAAGGAAAATCCAAAGCCGGATGAAAAAGCCATCCGCAAGGCCATTGCGGGTAATATCTGCCGGTGTACCGGATATGCAAAAATTGTCGAGGCAGTAGCCCATGCGGCCCAGCCACAGGACCATTGCTGCGATTGTAATCCAAAGGAGTAAGGGAATGTCTGATTACACCATCATCGGAAAAAGGATGCCACGGGTTGATTCCAGGGCCAAGGTCATGGGAAAAGCCAAGTACACGGCCGATCTGAAACTGCCCGGCATGCTGGTCGGGAAAATCAAAAGAAGCCCTTATGCCCATGCCCGCATTGTAAATATTGATACATCAAAGGCTGAGGCACTCCCCGGCGTCAAGTCGGTTGTCACGGGAAAAGATACCGAAGGCGTCAAATGGGGTGTTTTTCCCTATACCCGGGACCAGCAGTTTATCCAGACGGAAAAAGCCCGGTACATGGGGGATGAAGTGGCCGGTGTAGCGGCTGTCGATGAAGAAACCGCCCTCAGTGCCCTTGATCTCATTAGGGTGGAATACGAGGAACTGCCGGCCGTGTTTGACCCCATGGAAGCCATGGCATCGGATACGGAACTCATCCATGAGGATTTTCCCAATAACGTGAATATT
>Ga0208648_1000098_pt1 | contig 92119 bp, 76 predicted proteins | sample AntAceMetag02UKL_FD_184772 | JGI IMG/M metagenome (GOLD analysis project Ga0208648, IMG submission 184772) | Saline lake microbial communities from Ace Lake, Antarctica - Antarctic Ace Lake Metagenome 02UKL (SPAdes) (version 2) | ecosystem: Environmental > Aquatic > Non-marine Saline and... | reverse complement strand
AGCAAAGTCAGATGAAATCCGGAAAACCAGATTCCTGAGGCCAATAAAGCAAAGAATGCAAGATTGATGGCTAGCGGCAGAGATAACAGCAGTTCATACATCATGCGCACCTGAGCGGAACTTCAATCCTGATTGAAATTCCTTTCGTTTGTTGATCTGGCGCAAAATATCAACCGGCCAATTGGGCAATGATAACCACCAGAATTGAAGCGCGAGCGTTTGGGACATTGGAACACAGTCACACAAAAGAGGAAATCCACAAAAGGATCGTTCATCCGGCGACACCCAGCTATTTTCGGGATTTCGTCTATGGCGGAATCGACGGCGCTGTAACGACCTTTGCCATTGTGGCCGGCGTTGAAGGAGCTGGTTTTTCGCGCACGGTCATTATTGCCTTGGGAATTGCCAATGTCCTTGCCGACGGGTTTTCCATGGCTGCAGGAAATTATTCCGCCAACAAGGCTGATCTGGATAACCTCAAACGCCTGCGGGAGATTGAACGACGCCATATTCGTGACGTGCCGGATGGAGAGCGTGAAGAAATAAGGCAGATTCTGGAACTCAAGGGTTTTCGCGGACAGGTGCTGGAAGACGCGGTTGATTCTGTCACTGCAGACGAGACGACCTGGGTCAATATGATGCTGGTGGATGAATACGGTGTTTCTCCTGCTGTTCCCAAACCCATCCCCGCAGCCTTTGCCACCTTTGGTGCATTTCTTGTGTGCGGCATGATTCCGCTGCTGCCTTTTCTTCTTACTCTTCCAGATTCCTTTCGCCTGTCGATCATAGCAACGGGCATTACGTTTTTTGTAATCGGTACATTGAAAAGCCGCTGGTCCCTGACGTCATGGTGGCGATCCGGTCTGGAAACATTTCTCATCGGCTCGCTGGCGGCAACCATTGCCTATGTCGCAGGTCTTTGGATTGGCTCTATCACCGGATGATTTGACAGAGCCGGTCCGATCACACAGGCTGGATTGACAGGAGCCGGTCCGATCACTGGCTGGATTGACAGGAGCCGGTCCGAGCACCGGCTGGATTGACAGGAGCCGGTCCGATCACCGGCTGGATTGACAAGAGTCAATTGCATGGACCGGCGAATGGTTCATAAAGTACGTGTGTGAAAAGAAGGTGTTTGACAATGAAACCGATCAAAACGTGGATATTGATTGCCGATGGTTCCGGTGGGCGGATATTCGAAAACGCGGGCCCCGGTCGCGGTCTCGAACCGGTTGAGAACAGGAACTGGAAAGCTCCGCAAGAGGCGGGTTTTGCCGATCAGCCCGGCAGATCATTTTCCACCCATGGTTCGGCGCGTCACAAAATGGAAGCCCAAGCCGGACATCATGAGCCTGCGGATGTCTTGGCAAAGGAGATCATGGAGGATCTTTTGCAATCGCGACGCAAGAACCTTTATGAACGCCTGATCCTTTGCGCGCCGCCTGCCATGCTGGGCCGTTTGCGCAAACAGCTTCCCGATCAGTTGAAAGCCGATGTTACAGCGGAAATCGCAAAGGACCTCGTCGGTACGCCACCGGTCGAACTGCCAGAGCATTTTGCTGATGTGCTGGCTGTCTGAGCGATTTGATCTATCGCAAGGCTGGATGTCGGATGGGCGTTCATAATCCTGCCAACAGGACGGCTGGGTGTCTGGTTGTTGACAGAAAGCAGAGAGAAAATGACACGTTTTCTACCTGCGCTCCTTTCAATCCCTGCACAGGGAGGTTGACTGCGTGTTTGACGATTTCCGTCGCCGCATCTTGAGGATTGCATTCAAGAAGCTCTTTGGAATCCTTGCCAAGGCTCAATGAACAAGTTTGGCAAATCAGGAAAATAAACAGGACGGGTGAAAAGTCGGAACGCGCTGCGCTATTGGCGCGTTTGCCGGCAAATCAAGCTGATTACCGTTCCAAGGTTCTGCTGCAAGGAGATGAAACGATGTCCTATAAAACCATACTTGTGTGTCTTACCCACGAGGCAACGGCTGAACGCCTGACAAAGGCGGCCTGCAAACTTGCCAGAAAATTTGATGCCCATCTGATTGCCTTGCACGCCAAACAGGCCATGCATGTGCATCCGGGCATTGCCATGCAACTGACACCGGAAATCGTTCAGGCATTCAATCATGCACAGTCGCTTCAGGTGGACGCGATTCATGATATTTTTCTGAAAGAGGCCGGAAAAGAAAACCTCATCGGCGAATGGCGGCTGGTTGATGCTGCTCCAGATCAGGCAGGGCAGCGTCTTGTCGAACATGCACTTTGTGCGGATCTGATTGTCATGTCGCAGGCCGATCAGGATTTCGAAAGAGATCAGCACGCGGATTTGTTGCGGGATGTCATCCTGGGGTCGGGGTTGCCTGTTTTGGTTATCCCCCGTGTAGGAGAATTCGAAAACTTCGGTCACAAGGCGATGATTGCCTGGAGCGCGACGCGCGAGGCCGCCCGCGCGCTGCACAATGCCATACCTTTTGTTCAAGATGGCGGTGAAGCAATTGTCATGTGGGTTGCCTATTCGGACAAGAATGCGGAATCTCTGTCCTTTTCGGCCAATCAGGCAGCTGCCAATCTCGACCGTCATGGTGTCAAGGTAAGTGTTTCACATTGGCGCAATAGCGATGTGGCAATCGGTGACGCGCTTTTGAATGAGGCATTTGAAAGCGGCGCCGACATGATTGTTTCCGGTGCCTTTGGTCATTCGCGATTCTATGATTTTGTCATCGGTGCGACAACGACCCACCTGTTGGAACAGATGACCCTGCCCATTCTTTTTTCCCATTGATCCGGAGCGGAAAGCCTGAGCCGGCTTTCCGCTGTCCATCTGTTTCAGGTGGGTCAACCCGGATGACCGAGGCCCTGATGTCGATGATCCGAATGATCATCTGAAGACAGGCCAAGTCCCTGCCTGATGGCCAGATAGGACATGAGGTCAGCCAGCGAGATGACGCCTTCCAGTTTGCCGTTTTCACTGACAAGCATTTTTCGCTGTCCACTCCGGGCCATTTTCTGAAAGAGGGTATCCATCGACATGTCGGGAGAAACCGTGTTTTCAGGGCTGGAACTGACCAGAATATCACCAAGATGGGTCGTCTCCCAGTTTTCCCGGTCTATGCCTTGCACCAGAGATGCATCGACATAACCCAGCAGATGGTCGCCTTCGGTGACCGGTACGAAACTGACATTCGATGCCAGCATGGTGCTGTCCACCAGCGTTTGCAGGTCTTCGTTGACATCCGCCGTCTTCGGTGACCTGGTCATCAATGTGCGGACGGTATGATCCTTGAGCGCGGTTTTGATGGTCAGTTGCCGATAGCTGCCCCTTGAGGCATTGATAATGAAAAAACCAATCAAGATTTGCCACAGGCCGTTGAAGGAATTTGCCGTGAACAGGGAAAAGACGCCCGAAACAATCAGCAACAGGCCGAACACAGTGCCGAAACCACTGGCGATCCGCGTTGCCCAAAGAAGGTCTTTCTTGAAGTGCCAGAGGATAGCGCGCAGCACACGTCCCCCGTCCAGCGGGAAGGCCGGAACCAGATTGAAAATGGCGAGAACCAGATTGATCAGGCCCAAATAGGCCAGCACCGCATCAAGCGAATTGGAAGCACCGTCACGTTTGAGAACAGACAGTAGCAAAAACGCCAAGGCCGAAAGGGCGAAGCTCATCAGGGGGCCGGCTATGGCAATGCAAAATTCCGATTTGGGACTGCGTGGTTCATGTTCGAGTTCTGCAACGCCGCCAAAGACAAAAAGCGTGATGCCACCCACTGCCAATCCAAATTGTCGCGCAACAAGAGAGTGCGCGAGTTCATGCAGTATCAGTGATGCAAAAAGCCCGAACATGGCGACCACGGCCAGGGCGATATAATCATATCGCGAATAGCCAGGCAGCTCCGCAGGAAAATAGGCGGTTGAAAGGCTCCAGACGATCAAGGCAGCAATCAACAGCCAACTTGGATCGATCCTTATCTTGAAACCGAATATTTCGAACAGGTTGACTGCATTTTTGAACATTGTATTTTCCCAAGGACAAAACAGGAATGTACGTCTGAGGATATTGGCGGCTTTTCGGGCGCACTCTTTGATATCCATCAATTCGCGCCAGACATGGTCGGATTTTTGAAGTGTTTGCGAATGTTCCAGGCCCTGCCGTCAAATTGGCGAGCAATTGATTTGGCGCAAACGGTTTATTGGTGTTTTGTGTAATTTGGTCCCGGCAGGTGACGCGCCTGCTTGTCTGTCAGAATGAAGGATATCCCCATGGCCATCAAAACGCTCCTCGCTGTCCACTCAGCCGATGAACCTATCGACAACATCAAGCCAACCATTCAGTGGGCGAGCGACATTGGTGCGCACCTTGATCTGGTGGTCTTTGGCGTCATGAAATCGATACCGACGGCGACCTATGGCGGTTTGCCGGATTACTATCTGGCCGATATCCATGATCAGGCAGTGCGCGATGCAAACAAACGCGCAGTCGCAGTTGAGGCCCTGGTCAGCAAGGCGCAATTGTCGGCTTCGATTCTGGTCGAATGCGTCGATAGAGGCATGATCACCCGGGCAATGTCGCGTCATGCGCTTTTTTGCGATCTCGCCGTGTTCCCCCATGGCAGGATTCCGGAGCATGAATATGGTACGGAAGCCTTCAACGGCATTATCTTCCAATCCGGCCAACCGGTTTTGGTTCTGGGAGCGGGTGACAAGCCTGTCAAACCCTTCAAACGCATTGTAATGGCCTGGAATTCGGAACCTGAAGCAGCCAGGGCCATTCATCGCAGCTTGCCAATTCTCACGGAGGCCGAAGAGGTGCACGTCGTTCTTGTTGACCCGGACGGCAGCGGTTCAGGTGCCAATCCCGGTGATGATATGGCGACATTTCTCAGCCGCCATGATCTGAAGGTGACGGTGGATCAAATTCCAAGTGCTGGCATGGCCGTTGCTGATGTCCTGCTGCAATCGGCCATGGACAAGGATGCGGACATTATCGTCATGGGCGCTTATGGACATACGCGTTTTCGCGAATGGCTGTTGGGTGGCACGACCCGCGATTTGCTGACACGCACAAAACTCCCGGTTCTGCTGGCGCACTAACGCGAGATCCGAAAAGTGGGAACCGGTTTTCGGACAAATCGAGCGTCGCAAAAATCGAGATCCGAAAAGTGGGAACCGATTTTCGGACAAATCGAGCGTAGGCAAAAATCGAGATCCGAAAAGTACGTAATCCCTATAGGGTCAACTGATAGAAATCATTCAAAAACCGCCGCAGACGTTTGGTCTGCGGCGGAATGCGTTTGAACAATGTCGTCAGACATACTCTAGCAGACAGCAGTGCCGCATGCCTTGATGGTGAATTGGCTTTCAGGCTCGGTTTTGTTGGCGTCGAACATGCGACCGTCCAGGCATTGGACGCGCGCCTCAAAGTAATTGTTCGTGCCGATTTGCCCCTCGCGCATATTGATAAAGTAGCTGACCTCACATTCCTGATCCTGTTCAAGCTGCTGCTTGAGGTCGTCAAGCCAGGCCGGGTCGGAGGATTGTGCAGACAGAGGCAAACTCATTGCCGCGCTGGCTGCCAACACCAGGGAAAACAGAATGGATTTTTTGAAGATGAACATGGGCGATTTCCTTTGTGATATTGACCAAGTTTATGCCTGCTGCCGGAAATCGCCTTGCGGTAAATCAAAAGTCAAAAGCGGTGCCCCGTCAACCATGACCAAGCGCGACACAATGCGCTGTCGATCTGCTGAAAGCGCTTTATCGCGTCGCTTGTCTTTCTTCCACCAGACTGCCGTCTTCAAGTAGATCATTGGGATAAAGCACCACGATTTCATCTTGCTTCAGCCCGTCCAGCACTTCCGCATGTTTGCTGTTCAATCTGCCTATGGTGATCTGGCGCAAATGGGCCTTGTTGTCTTCCACGACAAAAACGGTCCATTTGCCGCCTGATCGGAACAGTGCACTGATCGGCACGCTGATGGTGTTGTCCTTTTCCCATATTTCGATTTTTGCCAGTACACGATAGTTGTGGCCGAGACCTGTCGGCACCAGGGCCGGGTCGATCACAATATTGACGCGTTGCTCCTCGATACCCAGGGACGAAACCTTGGTGAAAGCGGCCGGTTCGATCCGGCGCACCACGCCTTCGAAATCCTCATCTCCGCCCCATTCCGTGATTGCGACCTTTGCACCCTTGCTGATCTTTGCCGCATCACTCGACAGAAGGTCGACAATGATCTCCAGGTTCTCGGGGTCGCCGATTTCGGCGATCGGTGTTCCCGACAGGACAGCCTGTTCGCTGCGTGTCAGAACCTTGAGGATGACGCCGTCAATAGGAGCGGTGATCTGCACGCAGCAATCGCCTTCAGATGTGCGGATATTGACATCGCCGGGTTGTTGCAAACGCGCTTGCGCGCTGGCAAGCTCGGCCTTGCGCAGTTCTATTGTCGCCTTTGTGCTGGCGATTTGTGCTTCTGCGAGTTGCTGCTCACTATAGGCATGTTCCAGCTGACTGGTTGAAATGGTCTTTGTTTCTGCGAGCTGGGCAGCTCTGGAATAGTTTGATGCTGCGAGTTCATAGGCGGTCTGGGCGCGTGTCTGCTCGACCCGTGCCAAGGCAATGGCGGAACGTGCGGCATCCGCCGCGGCGCGCAATTCGGCCCTCGTGCGTTGATTGAGGAACGGCGGATCGAGCGGATGGATGGATGCGATGATCGTTTCGTGCGCCTTGACCAGGTGCCCTTCATCCAGCGTGGTGCGATCAAGGTGCCCATCGATGGGCGATGATACGGCATAGACATCCCTGACCCGTGTCGTCCCCTCTTCATCTATGGTGACCTTCATCTCACCGGATTTGATGATGGCAACATCCACCGGGACAGGCTGTTCCCGCATGGCCAGATAGAAACCTGCGGCAACGGCCAGCACCAGGACCAGCAATCCGAAACGTTTGATCCAGATACGCATGTTCTTCACTCCCTCGTTTTCAAGACTCGGATCAGATCAAGCCGGTCGACACGGCGCCTGACAATCAACGCTGAAAAGAGCGCAGCGCCTGTTACAATCAGGCTGGCCAGGGCATAGGTTGCAATCTTGATGATCAGAGGTATTCGGAAAATATCGTTTTCAAATCCCGGCACCACGCTCCAGGACAAAAGATACCCCACAATCCAACCCAGGGGCTGCGCAAACAGAACGATCAAACCAAGTTCGATCATCAGGACGCTTGAGACTTCGCTCCGGGTAAATCCGAATACCCTGAGGCTGGCAAGCTCGCGGGCGCGTTCGGAAAGCTGAATGCGGGCGGAATTGTAGATAACGCCAAATGTAATGATGATGGCCAGAATCACATAGATCGCCGTCATGGTGGTTATATTTTCTTCTACCGTTTCACGAAGGCGGACGCGCGAGATACCCTGCAGGGCAATGGAAGCCACCATGGGGGTTTGCTTGATCGCATCGTAAAGGCCTTCCAGTTCATTGCTGTCTATCGAGACGCGCACACCCGATATGCGACGTCCGTCACGCAGCAACCGATCAAGGGCATCATCGCGCATGTAGGCGGTCAAGCCGACATAACTTTGCGCCAGTCCGGTAACGGTCAGGGACGCTGTGCGTTTGTCTCTTTCCAGAAGTTCCACTTCGACCTGCATACCGGGCTTCAAATGGAGTATCTCGGCCACCCTTTCCGACAATATGACCCCGGATGATGTTGGAGAGACCGGGTTCAGATCCAGGTCCAGGACGCGGGACAAATCGGTATCTTCCGCAAGGCCGACAATTGCCATGCGCTTTTCGCGGTGTGTGTTGCGAAGCGTCACGGCGGTTTGTCGGAAGGGTTCCACCCGCAGGATCCCCGGCATGGAGGCAACCGCAGAAATGGCATCCAGACCCTGATCGGACACGAAGGTCATGGATGCGTCCTGGCGGTCGGCTCGGAAAAAGATGGCATCGATCATGAAGTCGATGGAATCATAGGAGAAAAGTGAGGTTATCAAGAGTGCGACGGAGAGGGATGTACCCAGTGTTGTCAGCAGGGACCTGACCGGCCATCGGATGAGATGCCGAAAGGCCATGATGGACAATTGCGAAAAGAGGCCCAGCCTTTGCAGCTGGCTCACAAAAAAACTGCGATAGGTCGTTGGTGCCGGCGGGCGCATGGCAACGGCGGGCGGCAGGATTACAACAGTCCAGATCGCTTTGGCCGCGCCCGCCAGAGCCGCAGCCACGGTCACGCCACCTGCCAGCAGGTAGAGATCGATGCTGTGTCGAAAGATGAGAAATGGAAAGGAATAAAAGGTCGCATAGAGTCGTGTCAGCCCCCTGCCGAGCCAGAAACCGGAAAGCGAACCGATGAGCAGTCCGACCAGCGCGATGACAACGACAAGCTTGGCAAAATGCCCGCCGATGGCGACATTGCCATAACCCAATGCCTTGAGGAGGCCGATCTGCTCGCGCTCAAGGGCGATCAGACGCGACAGGATCATATTGACGAGAAAGGCGGCCACCAAAAGAAATATGGGTGGGATGACTGATGACATGGCGCGAAGCTGATCCAACTCGGAATCAAGAAATGCGTGGGAAACCTGGTCTTTGCGGTCATAGGCGCCGCTGCCGCCATAGGGTTTGAGAATATCGTCAACCGCATCGACGATGATTCTGGTGTCGGCGTTTCTCAAGGTTGTCAGGCTGAGACTGTTGAAGGCGCCTTCCAGGTCGAACAGGCCTGAAAGTTTCTTGAGAGACATGAAGAAAACGCCAAATCGCCGTGGATCGGGTACCATGTCGCCCGGGCCGATTGCATAGATGAATTCAGGGGAAAGAACGACGCCGACAATCAGCAATCTTTGCTTGCGGCCATTCATGATGGCGTCAAATGAATCACCCAGACGAAAACCATGGGCATCGGCGAATGTTTCGACAACGGCAACTTCGTTTTCGCGGCTCTCTTCGGGCAGCCTGCCGTATCTCAGATATAGCCGATTGACGGATGCTTCTTCAAAATCCGGCACGGAAACGGCCAGTCCCGATGCCGGTTCACGCATTCCGGCCACATCAATGAGCACCGGCTGCACAATGCGAAGCTCGGCGGAGGTGACGCCAGCAATATGTTCTATTCGCGATTTCAGGTGCCGGGGCGCGCGCACCGCCGAAGCAAAAACGGTGCCGAACCGATAGCGCTCATAAAATGCGGATTGGGTTTCTTCAAGCGAACGGTAAGCGCCGACAGAAATGATGATGGTGCTGACGCCGCAGGCCATGACGAGCGCTATGGCCAGCCCCTGGGCCCATAGGCGGGCAAGATCTCTCATCAGCTTCAAGTCAAACATAGCCATGGTTACCAGACCACTTCAGCTGGCTGGATGCGGGTTTCATTGGCGTGGGTCTGTGAAATTTTGCCATCAATGAAAGACACGACACGGTGCGCGATCGCCTGAATGCCTGCATTGTGGGTGATGATTGCAGTGGTGGTGCCCAGTTCCCTGTTGATCTTGTCCAGTGCCTCCAGAACCAGAATACCGGTCTTGGAATCCAGTGCACCGGTTGGTTCGTCGCAAAGCAGGACTTCCGGCCGTTTGGCAATGGCACGCGCGATGGCAACCCGCTGCTGTTCACCACCGGACATCTGCGCTGGAAAATGCGTCTGGCGATTTTCCAGACCGACCATGGCCAGCGCTTCATCCGGTGTCATAGGCGCGCGGGCAATCTCGGTTACCATGGCGACATTTTCCCAGGCGGTGAGGCTGGGAATAAGATTGTAGAACTGAAATACAAACCCGACATGGTTGCGACGATATTGGGTCAACTGACGTTCGCTGCAAGACGTCAATTCCATATCCTTGAAACGCACTGTGCCGCTGGTTGCCCGATCAAGCCCGCCGACAATGTTGAGAAAGGTCGACTTGCCGCTTCCCGATGGCCCCAGAAGAACAGTCATTTCGCCTTCATAGAGCGTGACATCAACGCCATTGAGAGCCCGGACCTCGACATCGCCGGTACGATAAATCTTTGTCAGATCATGTGTCTGGAAAACCGGTTTGCTCATCAATCGTGCCTTCCATGTTCTTCTAAAGATAGACTGTAGCAAGCACCCCCGCATTGATACGGGTCAAATGAACTTTTCACCCGGATTGTAGAATTGAGTGAGGAAGATTAGGCCTGCATTGGTCGGCAATGATACTATCAGTTCGAACCAAACATTTTGAGGTGTCACAATGACTGGTATTCTTACCATTGCACTCAATCCTGCAGTTGATGTCTCGTCAGAAACGGACATTGTGCAGCCAACACGGAAAATCCGTACGCGGGACCAGAAGTGCTATCCCGGAGGCGGCGGTATCAATGTTGCCCGTGTCATTGTCGAGCTTGGTGGTTCGGTGGAAACGGTTTTTCTGTCGGGCGGTGCGACCGGTGCCTTGCTTGAGGAGGGCCTGAAGCAGACGTCCATCAATGGGCACCGGGTGCAGATTGCAGAGCCGACCCGCATTGCCTACATGGTTCACGAACAACAGACCGGCTTTGAATACAGGTTTGTGCCGGAGGGGCCATTGGTCGATGTGGGTGAGCTGGCCAAGGCGATCGCCCATATCGAACAATTTGAAGGAGACTATATTGTTGCAAGTGGCAGTCTGCCACGCGGCTTGCCTGATGACACCTATGCGAAAATTGCCCAGATTGCCGCGCGGAAAAACATTCGTTTCATCCTCGACACATCGGGGCCTGCCCTGCGTGAAACGCTTTCAATGTCCCATGTTTTTCTGGTCAAACCCAGCCTTGGAGAGCTGGAAAAGCTTTCGGGAACCAAATTGGACGAAGATGGCGCCAGGCAGGCGGCACTTGATATTGTAAAGTCCGGCGGTGCTGATCACGTCGCTGTATCGATGGGCGTGGAAGGTGCCTTTCTGGCCAACAGGGACGGTGTCATACGACTACCGACAAGGCATGTCAGGGTGCATTCCGCCGTCGGGGCAGGCGACAGTTTTGTCGGCGCCATGGTCTTTTCGCTGGCCACAGGCCATCCCATCACCCATGCATTTCGCTACGGCGTTGCCGCTGGTGCCGCCGCGGTCATGACATCGGGAACACAATTGTGCCGACGCAAGGACGTTGAAGCCCTGTTTGTCGATGATGGCGGGTCATGATCTGATCATTTGAATGGCGCACGGTCAGGTGCGTCTTTCCGCAATATAAATGTCTGTGATCATGAGGGAACTTATCTTCGCCTTGCACGTTTCCGTTGCAGATTGATCGATGTCAACGTGATGCCGTTTTTAAGGTGGATACTGAGCCGGTTCTGCTTCCATGCTCGGCCCGGAAAAGACCTGATGCACCGCAGCGATACACCAAAAGCAGGATTATAGAGATTACGGAGATGCGATTTTGCGCCTGTCCGTTGATCCATTTTCAAAATGGAGATTATTCTATGTCGAAGAGTTCCACAGCAAAACAAACTGTTTGCGAGAAGCCATCTGTTCCGATCAGAGTTGCGAGCAACCAAACGCTGCGGGTTTTTGCCTGTGTCGACACGTCGTCGGTTTCGGCCCGGGTCGTTCCCCATGCGCGCGCAATAGCACAGGCGCTCGGTGGCGCGCTGTCTTTGCTTCACGTCGTTGAGCCCGGAAAATCACATGCACCATTCGATCCGGTGGAGTGGGATATTCGCAAAAGGCAAGCGCATATGTATGTTTCCCGGCTGGCGAAACGGTTCGGTGATGAAGCAGATAAAATCGCAGTCAAATTGCTGGAAGGTCGATCTGCCGATCAGATAGGCGAATGTACCGCTGGCCGGGTGAGCGATATTACAGCGCTGTGCAGCAATGATGATCTGGTTGCGGATCATATTGGAGAAACGGCCCGACGTGTGTTGGAGAATTCCGCCAGTTCCATCCTGCTTGTTCCTTCGGCCGTTCCCGAGGTGGAAGAGGCAATCTACCGCCGAATACTGGTTCCTCTGGACGGGTCCCCGCGTTCGGAAAGTGCAATTTCCACGGCCGTGCGGATTGCGGTCCATCAAGATGCCGAACTGATCCTGATCCACGCGACACCAACACCGGAATTCCTGCGGAATGTGGCTCTTGAACCTGAGGATGTCGAACTTTACAGGCAATTGTCGCAACGAAATGATCTGGCCGCACGGAAATATCTTGATCGGATACGGCAATCCCTGGCCAATTGTGACGTGGTCGTTCGTACAGTGATTCTCAAGAATGGAGATGTGCGGCGTCTTCTGGCCGAGGCGATCATTGTCCAGTCGGCTGATCTTCTTGTGATGTCATCTCATGGTCATAGCGGATATGGCGATGTGCCTTCCGGAGACGTATCGCGGTTCATTCTGAGCCGCTCGCATATTCCTGTCCTGATGGTGCGAACGCCAGGTGTCGTTGGTGCAGATCATATTTACTCAAGCGCTGAATCGAAGGGCGCGCGGCGGCCACTTGGATCCGCCGGATGATGGATGATAGCAGTATTGGACGGGATGCAGAGCTGAAAAGTTCGGCCCGCAGGCTGGCGCAGTCGCTCGCAATCAAGACCGATTTGCGACCGGAACTGGATATTTACACGCATCGTCAAAAACTGCTCGACTGGCTGGCTATGCTGCGCGAATACTGCCGGGATCCGGATGCATCGCATTCAAGAGCGGCCGATTGGCTTCTGGACAATGACTATCAGGTCATGCGTGCCATAAAACAGGTGACGGAGGGGCTTCCGCCGAATTTTTTTGAACGACTGTCCGTCGTTGAAAATGCATTGGGTGGCACCACACCGCGGGTATTTGAAATCGCTTGTGCCCTGTCAGCGCGTGAAGGTGTGCAGCTTTCCATGCACCATATCGTGCAATATGTGCGGGGTTACCAGCAGGTTGCGTTGCTTTCGACGTCAGAGCTCTGGGCTTTGCCATCGATGATCCGATTGGCCAATCTGGAGATTTTGGCGGTCGCTTTTTTGCAGCTTGATGAAAAGCTTAAACCGCCATTTGTCCCAAGTCGTCAGGATGTGGCTGGAGAGCCAGCCGATCTGGTCGCCCGCGCCATCACCAATCTGAGTGCTGTTCATGCCATTACCTGGCAGGATTTCTTCGATCAGGTCAGCCCTGTTGAAGCAACATTGAAGGATGATCCGGCTGAAGTCTATGCGCACATGAATTTCAGCACACGTGACAACTACCGCAAGATTGTCGAGCATCTTGCCGATGGATCCAGCCTCACGGATGTCGAAATTGCGAAACTGGCCCTGGAACTGTCTCTGGATAGTGCACAGAAGGGATCCAAAAATCATGTGGGATACTGGCTGATCGGGGAGGGGCGTTCGGAGATTGAAAAGCGTGCGTCTTATAAAATGCCGCTTGGTGAATGGCTTGGCCGTCGGTTTCGACCCTATCGACAGATCGGTTATGTTCTGGCTCTCCTATTGGTGGTTCTGCTTGCCCTGGCCGTTCCCATCATCCATCTGGCTTCGATCGACGCACCCGTCTGGACCTGGATTGTCGGGATTCTTCTTTCGCTGCTTCCCGCATCTGTGTTGAGTGTTTCGGTTGTCCATTGGCTGATACCCTTTTTCATAGCACCAGTGACACTTCCGGCCCTCGATTTTCGCAAAAGTATTCCGGACAATTGTTCTGCCGCCGTCGTTGTGCCGGTTATCATTTCGAATGCTGCGGCGATCCGCGGTATTGTCGAATTGTTGGAAACCCGTTGGCTGGCAAACCCCGATCCGAATCTGAAATATGTTCTTTTGAGCGATTTATCGGACGCAGCACAGGAGAAACTGCCCAGCGACGGGGAAATCGAGGGGGCGCTCGTCGCGGAGATTCGCAACCTCAATGCCCGCCATGGAGGGACCAGTGCAAACCCGTTCTTTTTGATGCATCGCTCGCGACGTTACAATGCGGCGGAAGGATGCTGGATGGGGTGGGAGCGCAAACGCGGCAAGCTTGAGCAGTTCAACAATGTTGTGCTTGGTGGCCAACCCGATGACTTTTCAATCTGCATCGGGGAGACGGATGCCTTGCGGCAGTGCCGTTTTGTTATCACTCTGGATGCCGATACGATGTTGCCGCCGGGCACTGCGGCCCAGATGGTCGGAACGTTGGCGCATCCGTTGAATGCAGCAGTTTATGACGAGGATACAGGACGTGTTGCTTCTGGATATTCAATCCTGCAGCCACGAATAGAAATTCTCCCGTCCGTCAGTTTGGAAACGCCGTTTTCGCATCTTTGTTCGGGCGATACAGCGATTGATATCTATACCAATGCCGTGTCGGATGTGTACCAGGATATGTTCGGGACCGGGATATTCGTCGGCAAAGGTATTTATGATGTGGCAACTGTGCAACGCTGCCTGCAGAACCGCGTGCCGGAAAACGCCATTTTGAGCCATGACCTGTTTGAAGGTCTGTTCTGCCGCACGGCACTTGTGACCAATATCGTCCTGTATGAAAGTTTTCCTTCCACTTATTCTGAATACGCACAACGCCTGCACCGGTGGTTGCGCGGTGACTGGCAGCTGATTCCCTGGCTTGCGGGAAAAGTGCCCATGGGCGCAGGTGTGAAAGCAAAGAACCCGCTTTCAGCACTGGATCGCTGGAAGATCATTGATAATCTGCGGCGCAGCCTTGTTCCCCCTGCTTTGCTCCTGTTCCTTGTTGGCGGTTGGATTGTCCTGCCGGGCAATGCGTGGCTGTGGACGCTGCTGGCGGTTGCGGCGCCAGGCATCTATCTGCTGGGAGAACTGTTTACAGGACTGGCAAGAGCTCTGCAGCGGGAATTCTTTGGTGACATGGTATACCGGCTCAAGGAACGCGGTGGGCGTTGGTTCCTGTCGATTGCATTTCTTGTCAGCGATACACAAATTTCTCTTGATGCAATCTTCCGTACCCTCTGGCGACTGAAGGTAAGCCGGCGGCACCTGCTTGAATGGCGCTCTGCTGCCGACACGGCTGCAGGTGTTTCCAACCTCAATCCTCGCATGGCCGCCTGGCGATTCATGTGGCCTTCATCCCTGTTCTCTGTGGCCGTTGCCATTGACCTGATGCTGTATGATCAGGCCGCGCTGCTGCCAGCAGCGCCGGTGCTTTTTTTGTGGTTCGTCGCTCCTGAAGTCGCGGCCTGGTCCGGCAAGCCGCGCCTGTTGCGCAAGGAAATACTGGATGAAGATCAGTCGCGTTTCCTGCTGCATGTTGCGCGGCGAACCTGGCACTATTTCGAAACCTTTGCGGGTCCCGAAGACAATTGGCTGCCACCAGACAATTATCAGGAAGACCCGAACGGCGTGGTTGCCCATCGTACCTCGCCGACCAATATCGGCCTGTATCTTGTCTCTGCTCTTTCTGCGCGGGACTTCGGTTTCATTGGCACAGCTGACCTCGCATCGCGGGCCCGGCACGTTCTTGATACCCTGGGCCGGATGGAAACCTATCGCGGTCATATCCTCAACTGGTATGATACACGCAACCTTCAACCGCTTGAGCCACGTTATGTTTCAACCGTTGACAGTGGCAACTTGGCCATATGTCTGCTAGCCTTGAAAAACGGCTGCCTTGAATCCGCTGTCCGGCCTGTCACGGAGCAGAGGCTGTGGAACGGGCTGGGCTGCGCGTTTGATCTTTTGCTGGATGCACTGCACCAATTGTCGAATTCCGATGAGATCGAGACGTCCGAAAAGGTTTTTCGCAAGCATCTATCCGATGCCGCGGATTCGCCGGAGCAATGGCAAACCATCCTCGATCAACTCAGCAATCACTTCTGGCCGCAATTCGAGAAGACCATTGGTGCGGCGCTGAAAACGGCTGATGCGCCCGCATCGCAGGCGCTGAGCGATCTCCACGTCTGGCTGGAACGTTTCGAACACCATCTTCGGGCGATGCGCCGGGACTTCGACATGTTCCTGCCCTGGTTGAAAATACTTGAAGATTCGCCTGCAGGGCAGGAAAATCTGATCGTTGGTCTGCTCGAATGCCTTCACCCGATCGCTCCCACTCAGGACAATCAGAGCCGTTGTCAGGCGATGATTGACGCAGCTCAGCGCCAGGAACCAGCAGACAGCCCTGTATCGGCATGGCTGGAGGCACTGAAAATCTCGATCGGGGACGGGCTGGAAGCGCAACAATCCTTGCAGGCAGATCTTGTCGAGATTGCCAGAAGGGCAGACGAGATCGCCTACGGCATGAATTTCGTGTTTTTGTATGATCCGGAGGTCCGTCTGTTTCGGATCGGGTTCAATTTGAGCAGCGGTCATTTGGATGCCAGCTGTTACGACCTCCTGGCAACCGAGGCCAGGCTTGCAAGTTTTTTTGCGATTGCCAAGCTCGACGTGCCAATGGAGCACTGGTTTTATCTCGGAAGACCGATAACACGTCTGGACGGCAAGCCGTCCATCCTGTCGTGGAACGGTTCCATGTTCGAATACCTCATGCCGCCGCTGTTCCTGCCTGGAAAACGTGACACGTTGCTGGGCGAAAGCGAGTCGACGGCTGTCACGTATCAGCGCAGATATGCCAGAGATCGTGGTGTGCCGTGGGGCATTTCCGAATCGGCTTTCGGGGTGACCGATGCAGAGGGCAATTATCAGTATCGCGCTTTCGGCGCGCCTGGCCTGGGTATTCGCCGCGGACTTACCAATGATCTTGTCGTCGCCCCCTACGCCAGCGCCCTTGCCTTATGTGTCTGGCCGGGTGCGGCGGTAGAAAACCTGCAACTTCTGAAGGATACAGGTGCGTCAGGTACCTACGGATTTTTTGATGCGCTGGATTTTACGCCCGACCGTGCTCCCAGGCGTGGCGGTTTTGTTCCTGTCAAAACCTACATGGCCCATCATCACGGGATGACAATTGCAGCCATTTCAAATGTGTTGGGCGGTGACGTGCTCATCAGGCGTGTTCTCCAGGAGAAGCGACTGAGAGCAGTTGAATACCTCTTGCAGGAAAGAATACCGTGGGGTCTGCCGACCGAATTAGGCCGCGTGGATGAAGCATGGGATACAGGTGCACAAACCAGAGATCTGCCCCATCTTGCGCCCTGGATTCCCTCATCGGCCGCCACGGTTCCGCAATCCCATCTGATCGGGAATGGCCGTATGTCCATGAGGCTTTCCGAGGCCGGCGGCGGAGGGCTGAGCTGGAACCAGATGGCATTGACGCGCTGGCTCCCGGACCCCACCCGTGATGCGCACGGCTATTGGCTCTATGTGCATGATGTGCGGAGCAAATTGCTCTGGTCAGTGGGACGGCGCCCAACAGATACTGCGAGCGGGAGTGAAAATACAATTTTTCACCAGCACAAAGTAGAGATGCTTCGGCGAGAACACGGTCTCACGACGCATATGGAAGCAACGGTGGCGCCGGGCGATGATGTTGAAATTCGCCATATCACCGTGACGAATGAGCAGGATGTCGAACGGGTCATCGAGTTTACCACCTATGCGGAGGTGGTGTTGGCACCGCCTCTTGATGATGAACGGCACCCTGCATTCAGCAAAATGTTTGTCGGCAGTACATACCTGCCGGATCAGGATGGACTGTTGTTTGAACGCAGGCCGCGCCGTCCCGAGATGCAGTATCCGGTCCTGTTGCACAAACTTCTGACTGATGACCCGGATATCGGGATTTCCTCCTATGAAACCGAGCGCGGGAACTTCATCGGACGCAACGGCACCATGGACTCTCCACGCGGGTTGCGCGAGGGCCTGTCCCGGTCCACGGGCTGGACACTCGATCCGATCATGGCGCTACAGATCCGCATGCGGCTGAAGCCCCTGGAGACGAAGGAATTTTCCCTGCTGACCATCGTTGCCAATACGCGCGCTGCGGTCCTTGAGGTGGCGCGCAAATATCAGACGCCGGACCTTGAATGGGTTTTTGGTGAAGCATCCCGTGATTTTGCGCGGGAGGTCAGCCGCCTTGAAATCGACCCGAGGAGATTGCCTGAACTGCAGGCGCTGTCCTCGCTGCTGGTTCAGCCGTCATCAAGGTTGAGGGAACCGCCCGCGTCGCTGGTGGCCAACAGGTTTGGTCAACCGGATCTGTGGCGCTTTGGCATATCGGGCGACTTGCCAATTCTGCTCATGCGGATTGGTGACGAGGAAGGATCGGCATTGCTCGATCTGCTGGTTCGCGCCCAGCAATTGTGGCGCCATGGCGGCCTGCAGGCTGATATTGTCATGTTGCGGACGGGAACTGCAGGCTACGAAGAACCGGTACGCGATCGGATTCTGTCTATCCTGCGCGATGCACATGCCTACGGATTTCTCGGACGCTCGGGCGGCATACATCTGCTTTCAGAAAGCCATATGGATGCCGACAGCCGCAAGGCGATTGAGGCCGCCGCCCATGTGGTTCTTCACGAAGGTCACGAGGCTCTTTCCGAGACGTTGGACAGGGTGCTGGAACGTCGCGGGGTGCCGCCGCGTTTTGAGCCACCGGTTCCTGCGCGATTTGAAACAACGGTGCCGCTGGCAAGGCCCGAGGGTCTTGAATTCGACAATGGCTACGGCGGTTTTGACACGAACAAAAAGGAATATGTGATCCATCTTGAGCCGGGCATGCACACACCGGCGCCCTGGTGCAACGTTCTGGCAAACGATACATTCGGAAGCATCGTAACCGAAGCCGGACTTGGATTTACATGGGCCATCAACAGTGGTGAAAACCGGTTGACACCCTGGTCTAATGATCCGGTGATGGAGACCCCTGGAGAAGTTCTCTATCTGCGCGATGAAGCGACAGCTGATGTGTGGAGTGTTTCACCGGCACCGCGGTCACATGAATCGGCCTGCCAGATCAGCCACGGCTTGGGATATACAACCTGGAAACAGCACAGCCATGCCCTTGAGCAGGAGATGCTGGCTTTTGTGCCGGTTGATGATCCCGTAAAAATCGTACGTTTGCGCTTGCAAAACACCTCAGGGCAAAGCCGCAGAATAACAGCAACCTACTACGCCGAGTGGTTGCTTGGGGCACTGGGAAGCACAGCGAAGCCGCACATTCTGTGCACCTATGATCCCGGCTTGCATGCCATTCTTGCCAACAATGGGTGGAACCCCGAATTTGCTGCGCGCCTGGCCTTTCTGGCGGCGTCCAAACCGCCCCATTCCGTTTCCGGCGACAGGCAGGAATTTCTCGGTCACGAGGGTGGTCCCGACGACCCGGCGGCCCTGCGTCATTGGGATTTGGGTGGAGGGTTTCCGCCCGGCGGAGATGCCTGCGCGGCCTATCAGGTTCATCTTGAACTGATGGCGGGGCAGACAGCCGAAGTCATTTTTGTGCTCGGTCAGGGGGCGGATCGCGCAGAAACAGAAGCATTGATCAGGCGCTGGCAGCAGCCCGACAAAGTCGAGATGGCCTTTGAGGCATTGCGTCAGTCCTGGAAAACAAGACTTGACACCGTTCAGGTCACAACGCCGGATCCCGCCTTCGACCTGATGGTCAATCAATGGCTGCCCTACCAGACCCTGTCCTCAAGGGTGATGGCGCGGGCCGGGTTCTATCAGGCTGGCGGCGCTTTCGGATTTCGCGACCAGTTGCAGGACTCGCTGGCGCTCCTTCACAGTGAACCGGCCCGCGTGCGTACGCACATTCTGCGGAGCGCCAGCCATCAGTTCGAGGAAGGTGATGCGCTGCATTGGTGGCATCCACCTTTGGGCCGGGGCGTACGCACCCGCTGTTCCGATGATTATCTCTGGCTGGTCTATGTGACTGGTCGGTATATCGAGGCAACGGGAGATACCTCCATACTTGAGGTGGACGTTCCGTTTCTCTGCGGGCCTGAATTGCGGCCCGATCAGCAAGACCTCTATGCACATTTTGCAACCGGTGAGACCCATAGCCTGTTTGAACATTGTGCCCGTGCGCTCGACCGGATGGTTGTCACCGGCAGGCATGGGTTGCCCTTGATCGGCACGGGTGACTGGAATGATGGCATGGACCGGGTTGGCATGAATGGACAGGGCGAAAGTGTCTGGTTGGCCTGGTTTCAGATCGCGATTGTTGGAAAATTCGGCTCAATTGCGGACAAACACGGTGACAAAAGCAGAGCAGACGGATGGCGCCTGCATGCACAAAACCTGAAATTGGCAATCGACGAGAACGCGTGGGATGGTGCCTGGTTCATTCGTGCCTTTGACGACAATGGTGAGGCGTGGGGCTCGCAGATGGCCGAGGAATGCCAGATTGATTCCATTGCGCAGTCCTGGAGCGTGCTTTCCGGCCTGCCGGTTGAAGATCGCATGAGAACTGCCGTGGCATCGGCTGCCAAACGACTCGTCAATGATGACAAACGCCTGATCAAATTGCTGGATCCACCGTTCCATCACACAATGAGGGATCCGGGATACATCAAAGCCTATCCCCCGGGCATTCGCGAAAATGGCGGGCAATACACGCATGCGGCAGTCTGGCTGGGACTGGCCTTTGCCGGGCTTGATGACGGGGACACGGCCTGGCGTCTGTTCGATATCATCAATCCGATCAGGCGCGCCGCAAAAAAAATCGAAGCCGAGCGCTATTCCCGTGAGCCCTATGTCCTGACGGGAGATGTAAGCGCGCTGGAGTCAAAAGAGGGCCTTGGCGGTTGGTCCTGGTATACTGGTGCTGCTGGCTGGACCTGGCAATTGGGCGTCGAAGGCATCCTTGGCCTGAAGCTTGTGGCCGGGGCCATCCAGGTTGATCCCTGTCTGCCCGAAAAATGGGGCGGCGCGCAACTGACACTCAAGAACACCCGAGGCAGCATCAATATCACCATTGAAGATCCTGAACACGTGGGAAAGGGCGTCCTGTGGATCACGGCCGATGGCAAGCGTCTGCGCGGAAGCTCAATCCGCTTCCCCGGCAAGAACCGCTCGCGCAACGTGGTTGTGCGGCTGGGATAGCCGATGTGGTCGCCGTCAGGTCAGGTTACTCTATCGCAAAGGAACCCGACTTTGACGATAATCATGTTTTAATCATCGGTCTGACATGGCCAGTCTGCTGGCTGCACCAATCCCTCCGGCAGGAGGGTCTCGCTGTTACCGCAACTGATGTCGAGCTGAGATTGCACCAGGCCCGTGGCTTTGCTCAGATCAACGCCTTCAAAGGATGTTCTGTATAGAAATGAATTGTTGAAATCGACGCTGCCCAGTGTCTTTGCGCCTCTGAAATCTGCCCGTGCCAGATTGCTGTAGGAAAAGAGCACGTCGTCCATTTTTACACCGACAAACAGTGCGCGTCCCAGTTCGGCTTTGGCAAAGTCGGTATTTCGAAAGATGGCATCGGTGAAATCGGCGCGCAGCATTTCGGATTTTTCAAATTGCGCATCGGTCAGATCCGTTTTGTCCAACAGGGCGCGATAGGCGACTGCCTTGGAAAAATCTGCACCAACAAGCGACGATCCGCTCAGATAGGTTCGTGACAGGTCGGCCTTGGTCAGATTGGCACCGTCAAGGTTTGAATCGCGCAAGTCGGTTGAAGTCAGATCTGCGCCTTCGATATTTGCATTGGTCAGCGTGCTGCCGCTCATGATCAGGTTGCGTTTGCGGCAATCGGACCAATCGACTTCTGCCGCGGCTTTGCTGTTGCAGCCGGCGCTGGCACCCATGGTCAGGCCGAAAAACGCGCTCAGTGCAGCCGCTGTCATCAATGCTGCGTGTGCGCCGATTTGTAGTCGTGGCATCGGAATTCCTCCCGTTGGATTTGATCGCAGCAAATGCTGCTCTATGGGATATAGGGCCTTCACCTGATCAGCTCCAGGTTAAGCAACTTATTGGCCCATTGTTGATCGTATTGTTTCTGAAAAGGCGCTGGGCCACAAGGTGTCTGGTTTGGAAATTTGACGAATGCGATTTCCCCCTGGCATGGAATACAGACCGGTTTTATGGCCCGGATTTATGGCCCGGATTTATGGCAATGCGCATCGGCTGCCTGCCATCGGTCTCTATGTGATTGTCATACGCACTTTATATGGTGTGCAGATTGGCCGGGATCAATGATTACCGCACTAATTGTCTTCATTGATGGCTGCCACAAAGATCTTGCCGTAATCTTCCAGTTTTTTCGGCCCAACGCCGTTGATTTCTGAAAGCGCTCCAAGAGTCGCTGGTTTTTCAGATGCCATTTCAATCAGCGTATTATCGGAGAAAACCACATAGGCGGGAACATTGCGGGTTCGTGCCAGTTCCAATCGCAGCGCCTTCAGTCTTGTCAGCAACTGATCGTCGGCATCGGAGAGATGTGTTGTCTGGGCCGTGGATTTTGCCGATTTTCTGGATTTTTTGCGTTCCGGACCGGCATCCGCCGGGATTTCCCGGAATTCGAAACCATGGGTTCCCTGCAGAATTTCATGGCCCTGGTCGGATATTTCCAGACACCCGTATTTCTGGATGTTGATGGAGAGCGAGCCACCGGCAACCATTTGCCGGATGAAGGCTTGCCAATATTGCTTTGAGCGATCCTTGCCGACACCAAATGTCGGAAGCTTGTCGTGGCCGCGCTCCAGAACCTTCTGATTATTCGAACCTCTGACCACGTCGATAATATGTGCGGCGCCAAAGTATTGGCCTGTACGGTGTATGGCCGATAGCACCATCCGGGCGTGTTCGGTTCCATCGACGCGCTTGGGCGGATTGAGACAGGTATCGCAATTGCCGCAGGCGTCTGTCTTCTCATCAAAATAGGACAGCAATGTCCGGCGCCGGCATTGCGATGCCTCGCAATAGGCCAGGAGACCATCCAGACGTTTGTGTTCGCGCAATTTGTGCGCGTCGTCCTTGCCATCCTGATCAATGAACATGCGCCGCATGCGGATGTCGTCGAGACCATAAAGCATCAGGGTTTCGGCCGGTTTGCCATCCCGGCCGGCACGGCCGATCTCCTGATAATAGGCTTCGACACTCGACGGCAGGTTGAGGTGACAGACATAGCGGATATCCGGTTTGTCGATCCCCATGCCAAAAGCAATGGTGGCAACCATGATGACGGCATTCTCGCTCATGAAGCGGTCCTGATTGTGCTTGCGCACCTGAGAATCCTGCCCCGCGTGATAGGCAATGGCGTTGAAACCTTCATCCTTCAGAAAACCAGCGACCTCTTCGGTATATTTGCGCGACAGACAATAGATGATGCCGCAATCGGCTTTCTTGTCTTCAAGAAAATGGGTCAGCTGACGCCGCCAGTTTTCCTTGTTGCCGACGGCCAGTTTCAGATTTGGCCGGTCAAAGCCCTGGACGATAATCTCGCCTGAATCGGGAAACAGTTTGCCGGCAATGTCATTGCGGGTTGCTTCGTCCGCTGTGGCGGTAAAGGCACCAAATGTGCTTTGCGGAAAACGCTCCTTGAGCATCGACAGCATTTCGTATTCCGGCCGGAAATTTGCTCCCCACTTGGATATGCAATGGGCTTCATCGACGATGAACATCCCCACGCTGAGCGACGAGAGCGCGTTGAGCATGCGCTCTGCCATCAGCCGTTCGGGTGACATGTAGACGATTGTGCTGTGCCCGTCGCGAACCGCCAACCAGGCCTCAACCTGATCGTCTCGCGTCATGCCGGAATGAATACAAACGGCGTTGACGTCAATGGCACGCAGCGCAGCCACCTGATCATCCATCAGGGCCACCAGGGGGGATATGACCACAGTTATGGTCTCGGAAAGAACAGCCGGAATCTGATAGCAAAGAGATTTGCCGCCACCTGTCGGCATGATCGCCAGAACATTATCGCCGTGCAGGAGGTGATTTATGATTTTCTCCTGCCCTTCACGAAACTGGCTGAAACCAAAGATTTGCTGAAGAACGGTTTTTGCCGTCGGCTGAGCCATTGATTCGTCACTCAAGGCGGTTTTGGTGGACACGGGCATTCAATCCAGACATGGCGCGTTGGGCGCTTTGCTACAAGTTTTTCGGCCTTGTATCAGTTGGTACCGGCATTGGCGCATGAATTCGTCTGCGCCACAGATATGCAGAATCTATAGGGGAAAGACGACGAGAATGACAGGCACGGCCACAAGAACAACCAGAATTTCCAAAGGCAGGCCCATGCGCCAATAGTCACCGAACTTGTAACCGCCCGGGCCGAGGATCAGCGTATTGTTCTTGTGGCCGATCGGTGTGAGGAAGGCGCAGGAAGCGGCGATGGCGACGGCCATCAGAAAGCCATCGGGATTGGCGTTCAGCTTGTTTGCGATCTCGACAGCAATGGGTGCACCAATGACAGCGGTTGCGGTGTTGTTGAGGACGTCGGACAATGTCATGATCACCACCATCAGCACGGTCAACACAACCCAGGATGGCATACCCTCTGCCAATGCGACAATCTCGGCGGCGATCAGTTCGGTGCCTCCGATGTTTTCCAAGGCAACACCCAGCGGGATCATGCTGCCAAGCAACACAATGACCGGCCATTCGATATGGTCATAGACATTGCGGATCGGAACAATGTCGAGCGCGACGTAAAGCGCCACAACGATGGCAAGCGCCGTTGCAAGATAAAGAAAGCCCAGGCTGGACACGGTAATGGCTGCAGCAAAAATGCCGGCCGCCAACCAGGCGCGGCGGTGTTGGGTGATAAACAGACCGCGCTCGGCCAGCGGCAGGACACCAAGCCAACTGGCGACATCCGGCAGCGCGTCGGCATTTCCGAGCAGCAGCAGTATGTCTCCGGCGCGAATTTTCTCATAGCGAACACGTTTGTTGAAGCGCTTGCCCTGCCTGGAAATTCCCAGGAGTGTCACGCCGCGGCGGGCGCGTAAACGCAAGGAGATTGCAGATCGACCATCAAGCCGGGAGTCGCGCGGAACCACCACTTCCATCAGGTTCAGATCACCTGCGGCTATTTCGTCGCTTGTGCGCTCTCCGTAAAACTCCAATCCGAGCGTGCCGCGAAACCTGTCAATGTCTTCAGCCGTGGCTTCCACCACAAGCATGTCACCGGCCCGCAACTCGATGGTCGAGGAAAAGCCGCCCAACCGTTTGCCCTTCCGGATGACGCCAAGGATGGCAACATCTTCCTCGTCGCCCTGAGGGTAGAGTGCACGCACTTCCTGACCAACCGCTTTGGACGTTTCGGGCACAAGAAGCTCCGCGAGATAGCCATCAAGGGTAAGAAGTTTCTTTCCCACTGCGGACTGGCTTTCATCTTTCGGAATCAAACGCCAGCCAATCGTGGCAACATAGGCGATGCCCACGATGGCGACTGCAGCACCCACCGGTGCAAAATCAAACATGCGAAAGGGTTCGCCAAGCGCCTTTTCACGAAAGGAGGCAATGATGATGTTGGGTGGTGTGCCGATCAGCGTCACCATACCACCCAGAATGGTCGCAAAGGACAGTGGCATCAAGGTCTGGCTTGCCGGACGGCCGGCTTTTCGGGCGGCATGCAGGTCCACCGGAATCAACAACGCCAATGCGGCGACATTGTTCATGAAGGCCGATAGCACCGCGCCGACGCCGCTCATCATCGCGATATGGGAGGCTGTGCTTCTGCCCACGTCGATCAGTCGGCGCGTGATCAGATCGATCGCACCGGAATTGAGCAATCCTCGGGAGACAACAAGCACCAGGGCAATGATGATGGTCGCCGGGTGACCGAATCCCGAGAATGCCAGACTGGTCGGTACAAGCCCCAGGACCAAGGCAATGATCAGCGCTGAAAAGGCAACCAGATCATAACGCCAGCGGCCCCACAAAAGCATTCCGAACACGCCAGCGAATAATGCAAAAAGCTCGATTTGTTCAGTGGTCATGCGGCTTTCATCGTTGCGTTGCCATCTGCTGCGCGGCTGTGCGTTTCCAGATCAAATGTTAAGATTTCGTTTACCACGCATTTCAACAATATCGAAGCATTCAATCTCTATTCTGCATTCCTATAGTGTTTCGGAAAAGCAATAAATGATTTTCTGACGGGACAAAAAGTAATTCAGAAAAACTGCGCTTTTCAATCGTTCAATCAGCAACGGCGATACGCTGAACACAGGTGGGAAATGGCCGAGAAAATCGCGGAATTGGGGCAAGCGCTGGATCGTGGTCAGGTTGCTGCGCCGGGTGCACGCGCAAAACATACCAATCATTTCAGCAATGGCAGTAATGTGCCTTTCGAGTGTCAACTGACTGATATTGTTGAAAATATCCCTGCCGGATTCCTGATGTTTGATGCGGCCGACCGCCTTGTTGTCTGTAATTCTCGCTATCTTGAATGGTTTTTCCCTGAAAATTCCCATCGAATTGTTCCGGGCATGTCCTATGAAGAACTCTTGATGATTTTCGCCGAAAGCGAACTGAGTGTTGACGCGTCGGAGGATCCCACCTGGTTTCAGACGCGTCTTGCGGTTCGCGGAACACCCGATGGTTCTTTCAAACATCGGCTGAAAGGCGGGCGTGTCGTGCATTCGTCCGAACAGGTGACCAGCGATGGAAACATCATCAGCATTCATGTCGACATGACTGCGCTTCATCAACAGAAAGCTGCCAGCGAAATAAAATCAGAGCAATTCCGGGTGATCATGGAGACTGTCAATCAGGGTATCAGCATGATGGATGCCAATCTTGATTGCGTGGTGGCAAATGACAAATTTCATGAACTTCTGGATTTTCCGGCTGAACTGGGCGCCTCTGGTACCTCTTTCGAAGAGTTTCTGAGATACAATGCTGAACGGGGTGAATACGGTGATGGTGATGTGGAGGAACTGGTTTCCGAACGCGTTGAACTTGCCAGAAAATTTGAGCCTCATTGTTTTGAGCGAACGCGACCGAATGGCCAGGTCATGCAAATTTGCGGGATGCCCGTTCCAAGCGGTGGTTTTGTCACAACCTATACCGATATCACCGAGCGCAGGGCAAATGAAAACACCCTGCGCAAAAGAGAACAGGAACTGACAGAGCAAAACCAACGTTTCAATACAGCGATTGACAATATGTCCCAGGGCCTTTGCATGTTCGATGAAGAGCACAGACTCGTTGTATGCAACAGGCGCTTCATTGAGATTTACGATCTGCCGGACCATCTGTCCCTACCGGGCACGATTTGCGACGATATCGTCATCCATCTTCTGGAGCGGGGTGACTATATCGGGGTAGACCCGGAAGCCTACCTGAAGGAATGGCGTGCGATGGTGGCAGCGGCGCAGCCAAACACCCGAACCCGGGAACTTAGCGGCGGCCGCACCGTTGCTGTCGCCCATCAGCCGATGCCCGCGGGCGGATGGGTTTCAACGCATGAAGATACGACGCAATTGCAGCGGATTCAGGCCCGCCTGGAGCACATGGCGCACCATGATGAATTAACGCAACTTCCAAACAGGGCCGTGTTGCGCCAGCGGGTTGAGCAATGTTTGCCGCTGTCTGAGGAGGGCAAGGCATTTTCAATTCTGTGCCTTGATCTTGACCGTTTCAAGAGTGTCAATGACACGCTTGGTCATCCCATGGGTGATAAGTTGCTGCAATCCGTTGCCACGCGTTTGAAAAGTTGCGTTGAAGAGACGGACACGATCGTGCGACTGGGTGGTGACGAATTTGCGATCATTCAGATGTCGGAAGATCAACCGCGTGCGGCATCCGATCTGGCAGAGCGGGTTTGCGCAAGTCTTGCCCAGCCCTTCGTCCTTGAAACCCATCAGGTTGTCGTTGGTGCAAGTGTGGGTGTTGCCATCGCGCCACAGGACGGCACCGATCCCGATCAGCTTTTGAAAAATGCCGACATGGCGCTTTACCGGGCCAAAAACGAGGGCCGGGGCAATTTCCGCTTCTTTGAATTTGAGATGGATACCTCGATGCGGGCGCGAAGAAGCCTTGAACTCGACCTGCGCAAGGCCTTCAATCAGGGTGAATTCGAACTGCATTACCAGCCGTTGGTCAATCTGGCGTCCAATGAGGTAACCGGATTTGAAGCTTTGCTGCGATGGAATCATGAACTGCGTGGCAGTGTGTCGCCAACTGAATTCATTCCCATAGCAGAGGAAATAGGATTGATTATTCCTTTGGGAGAATGGGTGGTAAACAAGGCCTGCATGGACGCGAAGCAATGGCCGGGCAACACAAAAATTGCCGTCAACCTGTCGCCGCTGCAGTTTCGCAGCGAAAACTTGATCGAGATGGTGTTCAAGGCGCTGGCCAAATCGCATTTGCCCCCCAGCCGACTTGAGTTGGAGATTACAGAACGGGTGCTGCTTGATCACAATGACGAAACACTTGCTACATTGCATGCTTTGCGAGACTTGGGAGTGCGTATTTGCATGGACGACTTTGGGACGGGCTATTCGTCGCTGAGCTATTTGAGAAGTTTTCCATTCGACAAGATCAAGATCGACCGGTCCTTTATCAATGATTTGTCCAAGCGGGACGAGACGGCCGTCATTGTCAGTGCGGTTGCGAGTTTGAGCCAAAATCTTGGCATGATAGCCACTGCCGAGGGGGTGGAGACACAAAGCCAACGTGATCAGGTCAGTGCCGCCGGTTATACCGAGATGCAGGGTTTCCTTTTCAGTGCGGCACGTCCGGCAGATGAAATCACCCAGATGTATTTTTCCGGTGAAAACCTTCATGTCGCGCGCGTTTGAGGCGACCGTGCATTTGACCGAATAGAGCCCCGGGGCGGTACATCAAGTCTTTTTATGTAGCCGATAAGATAAATTTTCCCATAATTATGTTTAGTTTCAATGGCTTGTGATCTTTCAAGCAAGAACGTGACAAATGCCACATTCTTCCAATAGGCGATCCGCTAGTGTGAACTTGCGTCATGGAGGAGGAGTTTTCTGGTTGAGGATCTTGATGTTTTTATCGTGATTGAGGGACCTTAATGGGAATCACGAAGGAAGCATGCAGAATCTCTCCGAAAATTAAGGCTGCGTTGAACGTCTGTCGTCCGCCCACGACAGATATGTTTACGTCACTTGTTTGAGCCGACTTCCAAAATGACCTACCACCCGTGCATCACTCCGATTTTGCACGGGTGGTCCTCCAATTTTTCCATGCATGATAACTTGATTTCCAGACATGCTCTAGACGCCCAGCCGATCGCGCAGCCGATAGGCAAGGACGGAAGGTGCGAGGAACCAGGGATTGCCCTTGTAAAGCGGACGTGTTTGAAACGGCACCGTGTCAAATGCTGTTTTGCCATCTTTCCTTCCTGCTGCCTGCTGGCCCATGCGCATGCCGAGATAACTGGCCATGCCAACGCCTGATCCGCAGTAACCCATCGCGTAATAGAGGCCATTGTCCTGACCTTTATGCATCAATGTATCAAAACTGAAGGCGACAAAACCATTCCAGGAATGGCTGATGCGGGTTCCTTTGAGTTGCGGCAGCAGGCGCAGCAATTCTGCATGAAGTTTTGGTCCGCTTTTGCGCGGATCTGTCTCACTGAGTGAAACGCGCCCACCGAACAGAATGCGTTTGCGATCGGGAGAGGGCCGGTAGTAATACACCAGCTTCCTCGTATCGGACAGGATCCGGTTCTTCGGCATCAACCGGTCCATTTGTTCCGGTGCAATTTCCTCGGTCGCGATGATATAGGACCCGATCGGGATGACCCGCCTTTGGTGCCAGGGTGTCAATGGTCCCGTATAGCCATTGGTTGCCAGAATAACACGTCCGGCACGCACCGGCCCTCGGCTGGTTTCAAGCTGGAATGCATTCTCGGTGCGTTGTAATTGGGCCACGCGACAATGGGAGATGACGCAGGCTCCGGCCTTTCGGGCGACGCGCAGCAAACCTGTGTGATATTGTCCCGGATCGATGCTTGCATGATGCGGATACACCACGCCGCCCTGGTAGATCTCGGTCGCAAGTTCCTTGTGCTGGTCGGCCTTCGAGACCATGAAGGCATCGCTCTTGAAGGCCGGGTTTTCGCTTTTGCACTCGCGCGACAGCTTGTCAAAGAGACGTGCTGTATGGGCGCCGTGAAACCGGCCAACCTTTTCAAAACCGCAATTGATCTGTTCTTCGTGCACGAAGCGCTCGATATAATCGAGAGAAGCCTGGCCCTCCTTGAGAATGTCGGTGGCGTGTTTTTCGCCGAACCGCGATGACAGGGCGGCAAAGTCCGGTTTGACGCTGGTTGAAACCTGACCGCCATTGCGTGTGCTGCACCCAAAGCCTGAGGATTCGGCGTCGAGGACCAGGGTGGACAATCCTTCGCGTGCCGTCTGGATTGCCGCATGGAGGCCTGTATAACCCGAACCGATAATGACCACATCAGCCTCGTGCGGCAGGGCCGCGTCTGTTCGCGGCTCGGGCTGTGCATTGTCCCACCAATAGGGTGCGGGCTTGAAGTCGGATGTGAATAATGACGATTGTGACGCCATGCTCAGGTTCCTTGATTGTCTTCCAGAATGAGGTCGGATGCCTTTTCACCCACCATGATGGCGGGTGCATTGGTATTGCCGGTCGTCAGTGTGGGAAAGATTGATACGTCAACGATACGAAGCCCATCGATTCCGTGAACCCGAAGGCGATGATCCACCACATCTGCGCCTGCGTCCGGCCCCATGCGACACGTGCCGGCGGGGTGAAAAACCGTACCTGCACGTTGCCGGATATCTGTGAGTAAATCCTCTGGCGACAGGACATGAGGGCCGGGTGCCAGTTCAGCCTCGATGACCTCAGCCAGTGCGGGCGCCGCTGCCAGCTTGCGCAGGAAGGCCGCCCCCTCCATCATTTCATCCACATCGTGCCCGGTGGAGAGGTAATTGGGATGGATGGCGGGCGCCTCGAAAGGATCGCTGGAGCGTATCTCCAGATGGCCGCGACTGGTCGGCCGTGTTGGTTGCGCGCTGAGCAGGAAGCCGGGGAAGGGATCCGGGTTCATCAGCGGCCTTTTGCCTGGTGGGGCCTTGGTGTAGCTCACTGGCGAGAAAAACAATTGCATATTCGCCTTTTCAAGGCCGTCGCGCGAGCGAATGAATGCACCGGCCTGATTGACCCCGAGCGAAAGCGGGCCACGGCGTGTCAGGACATAGCGCAACCCGTGCAGCAGTTTTCCCCACCAGGGGTGGAGCTGGTTGTTGAGCGTCGGCACGCGGGATCGGTAGAGGTAATCGATGCACAAATGATCCTGCAGATTCTGCCCGACGCCCGGCGCATCGTGGACAATCGGGATATCCAGCTTGCTGAGAAGACTGGCGGGGCCGATGCCGGACAATTGCAACAATTGCGGCGAATTGATTGCCCCGGCAGAAAGGATCACTTCGCTGGAGGCTAAAGCCTTAATGCGTTTTCCATGCTGCTCATATTCTATGCCGACGGCTTTTTTGCCTTCAAACAGGATGCGCGTTGCATGGGCATGGGTCTCGACCTGCAGGTTATTGCGTTTGCGGGCAGGGCGCAGATAGGCCCGGGCGGCAGACATGCGCAGACCATCCCTGACGGTGTTCTGGTAAAGGCCGAATCCCTCATTTGTCTGACCGTTGAAGTCTGCATTACGAGACTGCCCGCTTTGCGTTCCCGCCTGGATGAAGGTGTCACACAAGGGGTGCAGGTCGCGTTCCATGGTTGACACATGCAGCGGTCCATCGCCGCCCCGCAGGGCATCGCCACCCAGGTCATTGGTCTCTGATCTTTTGAAGTAGGGCAGGACATCCCGCCAGCACCAACCCGGATTGCCGAGCCTCTCCCAACTATCGAAATCGCTGGAATGACCGCGGATATAGACCATGGCATTGATGGCGCTGGAACCACCCAGCACCTTGCCGCGCGGCCAGTAACTGCGACGACCGCCTGTTCCGGCATCCGGTTCGGTCTGGTACATCCAGTTTACATGGCTGTTGTAGAAGGTCTTGCCGTACCCGATGGGCATCCAGATCCAGACATTCAGATCATGGCCGCCGGCTTCCAGCAGCAGCACTTTGTGGCGGCCATTTGCGGAGAGGCGATTGGCAAGAACACAGCCGGCAGAGCCTGCTCCGACGATGATGAAATCATAGGTCGGCATGGTATAAGCGCTTGCCTTTGGGCATGATGGCCTCAGCCTTTCGACTTGTCGCGCTGGACTGCAATGGTCACAAGTGCGAGCAGACCCGAGCCCAACATGAGGACGAATGAGACGGCATTGAGAACGGGTGTCGAGCCGACCTTGGCCATCCGGTCATACATGGTGATTGTCAAAGGGGACTCGGAGCCGACCAGAAACAATGTTGTATTGAAGTTCTCGAATGAAACCAGAAAGGCCACAATGCCGGCAGCAATCATCGCAGGCCGGAGAAATGGCAGAGTAATGGTCCTGAGTACCCGAGCACGACTGGCGCCCAGATTGAAGGCTGCCTCTTCCATGGAATCATCGAATTTCTTCAGGCGCGCCGTGATCACCAGAGATGTTATCGTGGTGATGAAGGCAAATTGACCCAGAACCACCAGTGCAATGCCCGGTCGCAAGGCATCAATCTCGATGTCGAAGCGGTTTTCAAGACCATTGGCGATGGTGCTTGCCAGAACAAGCATTGAAATACCCAAAATGACGCCGGGAATGACCAACGGCAGAATCATCAGAATATAGAGGGCGTTCTTTGCCGGGAACTGGCCTCTTACAAACAGGAAGGCATTGCAGGTGCCGACCGCGACGGAAAGCATGGAGACAATCGACGCAATGACAAAGGAATAATAGAGGCCACTGAGCAGGCGCCGGTCATGAAACATGCCGAGTTTCGGCTCGGTGTCATTGAAAAACCAGTCCAGTGTGAAGCCCCGCCACGGCAGGGAAGGGAAGAGTGAATCATTGAAGGCAAAACTGCCGGCAGCAATCAGCGGCGCGGCCAGGAAAATGAAGAATGCGAGCACATAGAGACGGTATCCCCACAGGAAGGCGGCGTTTTTATTGCGATAGGCCATCGTCAGCTCCTCGCAACAGTATTGGCAAGCGTCTGACCTGTGATTTTCAGGCCGAGCCAGACAACAAAAGAGGTAAATACAAGCAGCAGGAAGCCGAAGGCAGCACCTGATTCCCAGTTGAACCGGGTGATGAACTGGTCATAGATCTGTTCGGTAAACCAACTGGAATTCTTGCCGCCGAGCAATATCGGCGTCAGATAGCTGCCGGCTGTCAGCATGAATACGACAATGCATCCCGAAACGATGCCCGGCATGGCGTAGGGAATGATGATGCGCCGCAGAACGGTGGGACCGCTGCCGCCGAGATTATAGCCTGCCTCGATCATCGCATTGTCCATCCCGTCCAGGGTGGAGACCAGCGGAACGATCATGAACAGGATAACCGTATAGACCAGCCCGATGATGACGGTCACATCATTGTAGAGAAATTCGATCGGCTCGTGGACGAGGCCGCTCCACTGAAGAACAGAGGAGATCACCCCAGTTTCGCGCAACAGCAGGATCCAGCCGAAAGCGCGGATCAGATCACTGACCCACAGCGGCACCAGGCACAGAAGGAATAGCGCGCCGCGTGTTCGATTTCCGGCGATTTTGGCGATGTAATAGGCAATGGGAAATCCGATCAACAACGCCAGAACCGTTACCAGTAGTGACATTGACCCGGTGCGCAGCAGGGTGTTCCAATAGATTGGCTCGTTGATGAAATCGATATAATTGCCGAGACCATATTCATAGACCCGGGGCGCCACTTTTTCGCGCAAGGACAGAACCACCATGCCCATATGGGGAATGATGATCAACAGCAGGATCCACAGCGCAAATGGTGTGAACAGCAAGATCAGGGAGAGGCGCTTGACGTCTTTTTGCATCAGGCGGGCCTCATGTTCTGAAACACATGGTCTGTTGCGGTGACCAGACGAGACGAACAGCTTCTCCCGGACGCAGGTCATCGGTGCCGCCGGTCAGTGTCACATCGGCTTCAATCAGTTGACCCGAACTGCTGCGCACCAGAACACGGCTGTTGGCACCGTTGAACAGCAGACTGTCAACCTTGCCTTCCAGCTGATTGACTGCCTCTGGCGCGTCCTCGGCAGGGCTGGTGCCCTGGCGATGTGCATGGATGAATTCCGGGCGGACAAAAATTTCGACGCTCTGGCCAGCCTCGGGCCTTATGCTGCCTGCCGGACTGCAAAGCAACGTCAGGCCTGCATCGGTTTCTACTGTTGCCGTATCGCCATTGATCACGGTCATGCGACCGGACCAGCGATTGCTGTCACCGACAAAGCCCGCAACAAAAGACGTGTTGGGAGCGTGATAGAGTTCCTGCGGCGTCCCGATCTGTTCAAACTTGCCCTGGTTCATGATCGCGACGTGATCGGACATGACAAGTGCTTCAGACTGGTCATGGGTAATGTAAACGAAAGTGGTGTTGAACTGATGCTGCAGCAGCTTGAGTTCAATCTTCATCGCTTCGCGCAGCTTGAGGTCAAGCGCGCCCAGCGGCTCGTCAAGCAGCAGCACGTCGGGATCAAGCACCATGCAGCGGGCGATGGCAATGCGCTGTTTCTGGCCGCCGGACAGTTGATGTATTTCGCGCTCGGCCACATCAGGCAGCGCAATTCTATCCAGCACATCGCGCACGCGCGCTTCTATTTCGGCCTTGCTGGCGCCGTTGCATTTCAGTCCGTAGGCAATGTTTTCATAGACATTCATCATCGGGAACAGAGCCAGATGCTGAAATACCATTTTGACGTTGCGTTTGTTGGGGGCCTTGTCGATGACCGATTTGCCCTTGATCCTGATGTCACCGGAGGCGGGGTCTTCAAAGCCGGCAATCATCCGCATCAGGGTTGTCTTGCCACAGCCGGAGGGCCCGAGAATAGAGAAAAACGAGCCGCTTGGAATCGTGAAAGAGACATCATCGACAGCACGAACCGGACCAAAATTCTTGGAAACGTTGATGCATTCGAGATCGTAGGCCGGTGAAGTGGTCATTCAGTGCCTTTGCAGTGCCCTGGGGTGTCAGACGCTGCAAAGCCTGTTGAGCAATGCAGTGTCCATTGTTGCTACAGATCAGCCGCCTGTTGACGCCTTGATCTTTTCAAGAGCCTTGCCTTCCATGTCCTCAACACCTGGAGGAATGTTGGCGAAGAACTTGAGATTGTCGATATCGGCTGGTGTAAACGATGCATTGACCGCAGCTTTCTTGTCTGCAGGAAGGAGATCAAGACCACCCTTGACCGCTGCAATCGCGCCGGTGCTGCCGGACATGATCGTGACATTTTCCGGCTGCAGGACAAAGTTGATCCACTTGTAGGCTGCATCATCAGCCTTGCCCTTGCGTGGTATTGCAAAGGTATCGATCCAGGCCAGCGCACCCGTTGTAGGTGGTACGAAAACGATGTTCGGATTCTCTGCATAGAGTTTGTAGGCAGTCGAATCCCATGTTTCGGAACCGACAATTTCGCCCGACAGCATCATCGCAGACAGGTCATCGCCACCTTTCCAGTAGGCCTTGATGTTGTCCTTGCAGACGATCAGCTTGTCGACGACTTCGTCGAGGATTGACTGGTATTTGTCCAGATCGCTATAGGCTGCGAACGGGTCGTGGCCCATGGCAAAGGCTGTGCCCAGCAGAATGGTCCGCTTGAGGCGCATGGAGGTCTTGCCCTGGTACTTCGGATCGCAAAGGTCGGACCAGCTCTTGAGATCAGGCGCCTTTGACTTGTCGGCCATCAGGCCGGAGGTTCCCCACTGATGCGGAACGGCATAGACACCGCCATCAATCGTGGTGTTGGCCTTCACGCCATCCAGAAGGCTTTTTTCCATGGCATCGGTATTGATTTTGGAAAGGTCAAGCGCCTTGTAGATGTCGTATTCAAGCTGGGCTGCATAAATGCGGTCGTGGCTCGGCTGGGCCAGGTCAAAACCTGCACCACCTGTGGCACGCAACTTGGCGATCATTTCCTCATTGTTGGAAAATGTCACTTCAACCTTGATATCAGGATTTTCAGCTTCGAATTTCTTGACCAGTTCATCGGGCGCATAGGAGCCCCAGGTCAATAGTCTGAGGGTTTCGGCCTGCGCCATCGATGCCGTACTCAGAATCGTGGCTGCCAGCAGTGTGGCAAGTGTCGCTTTCAATCGCATTGTATTCTCCCTTTGTTGTCACCATTGGATTGTAGAGTAACCTTCTGATGATCAGATGGAAGTCTAGAATCACATTGGTCTGTGAAATATATCCATTACCGATATTCAAGCAGACCAATTATTCCTGTCAGACTCTGCCACCGTTTTCAAGATTGCGACCCCGCGCCTGATCTCATCAGGATTGGTTCCGCCAAACCCCAATACCAGTCCTTTGCGTGAAATTGGTGACAGACAATAACGATTAAGCGGCGCCACAATGATGTTTTCCTCAGCGGCCCTTTTGACCAGCCGGTTTTCGTCGCTGGCGTCATCGAGATAGCCCACTGTGTGGAAGCCGCTTGCGGTGGATTGCACGCGCATGAGATGCTTCATGGTCGAAGCGGCCTCAAGCAAGGCATCGTGGCGCGCCTTGTAGGTGCGGCGCATGAGGCGAATATGCGTAGAAAATTGTCCTTCCTCCATGAACTCCGCGACAATGGCCTGGGTGGCGGTCGGTACGCCGCTCAGCCATGAGGCCGTCACCTTCTCGAAGGTGTCGATCAGTCCCGGCGGTGACAGGATGAAACCCAGACGCAAGGAGGGGAACAGCGATTTGGAGAAGGTGCCGACATAGATGACCCGTCCTTGCGAATCGATGCTCTTGAGCGGCGGTTGAGGCTGATTTCCGTAGTAGAATTCACCATCATAATCATCTTCAACGATCATCGCGTCAGCGTTTTCTGCAGCTTGGAGAAGCTGAAGGCGCCGCGACAGGCTCATCACATGACCCAGCGGTTGCTGATGCGATGGCGTGACAAAGGCCAACCGAAAATGCGGCGCCTTTTGCAGCCCATCGGTCACCACAAGGCCATTATCATCAATATCCACGGGAACCAGATCAGCTCCGCTTGCCACCAGTGCATTGCGGGCTCCGATCGCTCCGGGGTTTTCGAACCAGACATGGTCGCCGGGATTGAGAAGCACCGAACTGATCAGGGAAAATGCCTGCTGTGCCCCGGCCACAATGAAAATCTGCTCCGGATCACATTTGATGCCGCGCCCCGCATTGAGATGGGTCGCAATGGCCCGGCGCAGCCCGGCGTGTCCCAGCGGATGGCCATAACCCATGATGTCATCGCGGTTGCCGCGCCAATGGCGAGCCGACAGACGGGCCCAATGGGCCATGGGAAAAGCATCCAGCGCGGGCAGGGCGGTGATAAAGGTTTGCGAGCGGTGGGGCAGCCAGGAGCGGGGTGCGAAATGGCGGGCCGCATGGGTGGTGGCGTGCGACAATCGGGGTTCGATTGCGGGCGCGGGACCACTTTGCGGCGCCATTTGGGTGCGTGGCTGATTGGCCAGCGCCGTGCTGACATAGGTTCCGGATCCGACACGCGACTCCAGCAATCCTTCAGCAATCAGCCTGTCGAGCGCATCAATGACTGTTGTTCTCGATACACCCACTTCCCGGGCCAGGGTTCTGCTGGCTGGCAGCCGGTCGCCCGGTGTGGCGCCGCCTGACAAAATGATATCGCGCAGGCCCATATAAAGCTGGATGCTGATCTTGCGGTCGGAACCCCTGTCGATGCGCAGAGAAGACAGCAATGCACCGGCTTCAGTCTTCATGTTGGATCCCCCGAAGTTAATTGGACCACACAAATAGCTATAATGGACCTTATCGCAAGACCAATTGCGTTTATTCTGCCAGCGGGATGACAGGCTGCGTGAATAGACGAGGACGCCATGAAGATTCAGAAGATCGAGACCTTTACCGATGAATACGTGTGTTTTGTTCGGATAACCCGGGAAGACGGTGCGCAGGGCTGGGGTCAGGTGTCACCCTATTTTGCCGATATCACGGCGCAGGTCCTGCACCGGCAGGTGGCGCCCCACGTGCTGGGCCGGGACGCGTTCGATATTGACACACTTGTCGATCTGGTCACGGAACGCGAGCACAAGTTTCCCGGTTCCTATCTGCGCCGCGCCATTTGCGGTCTTGATACCGCATTATGGGATATGCGCGGCAAACTGGAAGGCAAACCGGTCTGTGCGCTGATCGGCGGCACGCCGGGTCAAATCAGGGCTTATGGGTCGTCGATGAAACGGGATATTACACCGAACGATGAGGCGGAGCGCTTGTCGCGGTTGCGTGACGCATTCGGTTTTGACGCTTTCAAATTCCGAATTGGCGCCGAATGTGGTCACGATATTGACGAGTGGCCCGGACGCACGGAAGAAATCGTGCCGACCATGCGCAAGGCGATGGATGACAATGTTGCATTGCTTGTGGATGCCAATTCGGGATTTTCACCGAAACGGGCCATCGCGGTTGGCCACATGCTGCAGGACAACGGCATCAGCCATTATGAGGAACCATGCCCCTATTGGGAATATGAGCAGACCAAACAGGTGACCGACGCCCTGGAAATTGATGTGACAGGCGGCGAACAGGATTGCTCGCTATCGGACTGGCGTCGGATGATCAATGATCGCGTCGTTGACATTATTCAACCGGATATCTGTTATCTCGGCGGTTTGACCCGCACCCTTCGTGTCGCCAAAATGGCGGAAGTCGCAGGAATCCCCTGTACGCCGCATGCGGCCAATCTGTCCATGGTGACGCTTTTCACCATGCATCTGTTGCGCGCCATTCCGAATGCCGGAAAATATCTGGAATTCTCCATCGAGGGCGAAGATTATTATCCGTGGCAGGACGACCTGTTTGTTGAATCGCCCTACGCGATCCGCGACGGCAAGGCTACCGTTACGGATGCACCCGGCTGGGGCGTGGAGGTTTGCCCGGAATGGCTGGCAAAATCACATTACCAGATCAGTCAACTGAATGGTTGAAATGGTGTAAATTGCCATCCAATTGTCGTTCTTGATGGTTTTCCTTGTGTTTTGCCAAGTAAATTTGGCTCCAAGCCTCTGCCTGTGTATAAAGAAACTTGAAAATACAGGTTTCACGGGCCATGTAAGTTTGGGGCTAATGGTGCGTGCTGGCGTGCCTTTTAACGCGCCGACATTGTCCAGCTCAGGGAGAGGAGAATTTCCCATGTCTATTTTAAAACGCGGCCTCAAAGGCGCACCGGTCAAACGTCTTCAGGAAAAACTTGGCATTGGCGCAGACGGGGATTTTGGCCCGGGCACCCAGAAAGCTGTCAAGGAATTCCAGAAAGCCAATGGGCTTGCTGTTGATGGCATCGCCGGACCGGATACATTCACGGCCATGGGCTTGCATGAGCTTGTTCTCTTGCGGGTTGGCTCTCGCGGCGATGCCGTGAAGAAAATGCAGCAGGAACTGGGCATAGATGCCGATGGACAATTTGGTTCAGGCACGAAGAAGGCCGTGATGGAATTTCAGAAAGCCAATGGGCTTGTCGCTGATGGCATGGCTGGCCCCGCAACGCTTTCCAAGATGGAATCCTTTGCCGCGACCCATGATGCCAGCATCGTCAAGAAAGCCGGCATTCAGCCGGATGAAGAACATTTTGGTGGTGAGCCATTGCCCGAGATCAAGGGTTCCGAAGCTGTGAAAGGTGATGCCGCAGCCGCGCCCGAGAAATCGCTTTGGGGCAAGGTGACGGGCTGGTTCTCCTGATCGGACATTTCCCGGCCAACTGGCGGTTGAAATGACCATTTGAATTGAAGCCCGTGGCCCTTGGTTGCGGGCTTTTCTGTTGCTGAATGTGCTGCGGGAACGGCAGTCGAGCAAGATTGGACAGGTACGTTGATGAATGAAACCAATTTCCTGCGTCAATTGTTCGATGCTGCCGTTGCTGCTGCCGATCCGATGCTGACGGTTCCCGTCGCATTGCCGGAAAAGCCGGAAGGCCGGGTCGTCGTCATTGGCGCAGGCAAGGCCTCGGCCCGCATGGCCGAAGCCGTTGAAAGTGTCTGGGGTCCGTGTGAAGGCCTTGTCATCACCCGTTATGGCTACGCGCGCCCATGCAAGGGCATCGAGATCGTCGAAGCGGCGCATCCGGTTCCCGATGAGGCAGGCCGGATGGCGACGGAGAGGATGCTGGACCTGCTGAACGGTCTTGGTGAAGATGATTTTGTTCTGGCGCTGATTTCCGGAGGTGGGTCAGCGCTGCTGGTCGCTCCGGCAGGGCGGATCACGCTGGCGGAAAAACAGCAACTCAACGCCGACCTTCTGGCGTCGGGTGCACCAATCGACCGGATGAACGAAGTGCGCAAGCATCTTTCGCGGGTCAAGGGCGGGCAGCTTGCTGCCGCTGCCTATCCGGCACGGCTGTTGTCGCTGATGATCTCCGACGTACCGGGTGATGATCCGGCCTTTATTGCCTCGGGTCCGACAGTGGGTGAAAAAACGCAGCCTGCAGAAGCGGCGCAGATTCTCGGTCAATATGGCATTTCCATACCGCCTTCCATTGCCGAGGTGCTGAATGGCCCGAACAGGGTCCTTTCACCGGACGATGCGCGGCTTTCGCGAACGGAAAACCGTATCATTTCGGCGCCGTCCCAATCACTGGCAGCGGCGGCAAAAATTGCGCGGACGCAGGGTATTCTTGTGCGGGATCTGGGAGATGCCCTGGAGGGTGAGGCCAGCGCGTTGGGGGCGGCGCAGGCGCGCCAGGCGCAGGCAATCCAGCGCCTGCTTGCACCGGGGGATATGCCTGTTCTGCTGCTTTCGGGCGGCGAATGCACCGTATCGGGTCGCGGTGGCGGCATTGGCGGGCCCAATGCGGAATTCGCGCTTGCCGCTGCCATTCAACTGGCCGGACATGCCGGCATATATGCACTTGCCGGTGATACGGACGGTGTGGACGGAAGGGCAGAGATTGCCGGTGCCATCATCGGCCCGGAAACACTGAACAAGTCCAGGGCCCTCGGACTGGACGCCGAGGCCTATCTGGCAAATAATGACAGCCACAGCTTTTTTGCAGCGATCGACGGTCAACTCATCACCGGTCCGACACTGACCAATGTCAATGATTTCAGGGCTTTTCTGATTCAGCCAACAAAGGCCTGATTAAGCCAACAAGGGTTTGAACAATGCTCCGGCACTGCGTATTTTTGAATTTCGATGCCGCTCACTCGGGCGAGGCGCGGATGAAGATATTGGCTGAACTCGGTGCGCTGGTGAAGGAGGTCGATGGCATGGTCGGCTTCGAATATGGACCCAACCTGGATTTCGAGCAGAAATCGCCGAATTACCGCGAGGGTTTCATCGCAAGTTTTCGCGATCATGCTGCACTATCAGCCTATGCAGAGCATCCGGTTCACCAGGCGCTGGGTGCCCGGTTGGCAGAAATGTGTGTTGGCGGCTTTGAGGGGATCATTGTATTCGATCTGGACGTGGCTGACTGAAATTTACAGCGCACTGGCGGCTGCAGTCACCAGCGCGTGGTGCAGGGAACCGGCGGACGAGCGGGCGCCCAATATCGTGTAGCGGCTGCCTGCGTCCCGGCAGATCACAAAGACCCCCAGATGTTCCATCACCGTGCGCACGGCGGAACCCGTCGGCATCTTTTCGATATCCACCATACAAAGCCGTTCAAGCAGTTTCAAGGCACCGCTGCCGGTCAGCTCAAAACAAGTCCAGGCACCGGATTGCTCGGTAATCGAGGCCGTGTCGGCGAAGGTCGCTTTGAGGATCGCGGCAATGTCCTCGTATTTGTCCAGCCTTGTTTCAACAAACCATTGGTCCGGACCGGTCCAGAACAGTGAGAATTCCTCGCCCTCCACAAGGCCCGATGGGCCGGGGAGCGCGGAGCCAAACAGTTCTTTGGCCGCGGCGGCAAAGGCTTTCTCTTGCCCTCCGCGGCAGGCCAGAGAGGCCATATGGGTCGCATCGTTCAAGGCGATTGTCAATCCATCGAACTGGCTGTCGCCGGTGGATCCATCAGGCAATGATGGTGTCGAGGTCAATCCATGTTCAGCCACGAAGACGCTCCCCTTGCGGATCAATGAAATGCGGACTGACAACCTCTACGGCGACCGAATCACCGCCAAGTGGATTGACCGCACGCAGGGTTTCGCCGAGGCGATTACCGCCATCTTTGAGGAAGCCAAGACCGATGGCATGGCCCAGATTGGGTGAATAGGCGACCGATGTCATATAGCCCTCGTCATGGGTGGCGGTCTCGGGGTTGGTTCCTGCAATGAAATGCGCACCGGCTTTCAGGGGATCCTGATTGTTCAGCGGGCGAAAGCCGACCAGTCGCAAGGCATCTTCACACATCAGGCCCTCACGACGCGACAAGACGGCGCCGATGGAGTCCTTGGTCTGCGATACCATGCGGCCCATGCCCAGATTGTGCGCCGTTGTGGTGCCGTTCAATTCGTTGCCGGCGGCATGTCCCTTTTCTATGCGCATCACCCCCAATGCCTCTGTACCATAGGGCGTGACATCAAACTCTTTGCCCGCCTCCATCAACTGGCGGATCAGTGCATCGCCGTAGCGTGTCGGCACGGCAATCTCGAAAGCCAGTTCGCCGGAAAAGGAGATCCGGAACAGCCGGGCGCGCAATCCGCCGCAGATCGTAATCTCGCCGCATCCCATGAAGGGAAAGGCGTCGTTTGATATGTCGAAGGCGGGATCAACCAGTTTTTGCAACAGCTTGCGGGCATTGGGCCCGGCAACGGCATATTGCGCCCAGGCTTCCGTCGTGGAGATAAGTTGCACATCCAAATCGGGCCACAGGCACTGACGGCAAAATTCAAGATGGCGGTAGACGGCAACAGCGTTGACGGTGGTTGTGGTCATCACGAAATGTGTTTCGGCAAGTCGAGCAGTCGTGCCGTCATCCATCACCATGCCGTCCTCGCGCAGCATCAACCCGTAGCGGGCCTTGCCAACGGCAAGTTTGGCAAATCCGTTGCAGTAGACCCGGTTGATGAATGTGGCGGCATCGCTTCCCTGGATATCGATTTTACCCAATGTCGTGACATCGCATATGCCGACAGATCCTCGGGTGGCCAGGACTTCGCGGTCGACGCTTTCACGCCAATGGGTCTCGCCGGGCAGGGGAAACCATTGCGCCCGCAACCACATGCCGGTTTCGACAAAACTTGCGCCCTGTTCCTGAGCCCAATTGTGCGAGGGTGTCAGGCGGGTCGGGCGGAAATGCCCGCCCGTGGACCTGCCGGCCATGACGCCGATGGAGACCGGTGTATAGGGCGGACGATAAATCGTCGTGCCTGTTTGCGGTATCGATTGCCCACTCAGTTCGGCCATGATGGCCAGGGCCGATATATTCGATGTTTTGCCCTGATCGGTCGCCATCCCCATCGTCGTGTAACGTTTGAGGTGTTCGACGGAACGAAAATTTTCCTGATGGGCCTGTTTGACATCCTTGACCGTCACGTCGTTCTGCAGGTCCAGCCAGGCACGCACTTTGCCCGAGGGGACGTGCCAGAATGGCGACAGGCGAAACTCGGCGTCCTCGGCCTGTGGCAGTTCGGGTCTGCTGGCTGCGAAGCCCAGGTCATTCAACAGGGTGAGTGCCTGTTGCGCGCCACCCTCCAGAGCGGCTGCGGTGCTCATCTGGCCGTTTGCAGCACCGGCGACCGTCAGCCCGGGCGGGCATTCGCCCGGCACAAAGGAAGCTATGGCATCGTTCCAGACGGGGCGGCCACGCTGGTGACCGGTCAGATGCACATTGGGATTCCAGCCTCCGGACACGCCCAAGGTCGTGCAGGCAATTGTCTGCATCTGCCCGTCGGACTGCCTGACAACTATGCTTTCCAGGCCCAGCCGTCCCTTGGTGTCGACAATCCGGGCGCCGAACATATGGTTGGTGCCCTCAATTCTTGTGCCTTGCGACCGCGTGTCGATGATGGCTGCAACAGCAACGCCCTTTGCCATGAGGTCGGATGCGGTGCGCAATCCGTCATCATTGTTGGTGAAGATCGCCGCTGTTTTTCCGGGCGTGACTGCCCAGCGATTGACATAGGCCCGCAGCGCCCCCGCCAGAAGGATGCCGGGCCGGTCATTGTTGCCAAAGGCAATGGGGCGTTCCGTGGCCCCGGCGCACAGGAGGGTGCGTTTGGCATAGATCCGCCAGAGTATCTGCCGCGGCTTGCCGGGCAGGGGGGCGAGCAGATGGTCCGAAACCCGCTCGACAGCGCCACATATGCCGTGGTCAAAGGCGCCGATAATGGTGGTGCGGGGCATGATGCGCACATTGGGCATGGCCTCGAGTTCAGCCAGGGTCGCCGCCACCCAATGCGGGCCGTCGCTGTCTCCAAGGCTGAATGTTTCAGCGTTGAGACGACCCCCGAGCGCAAAATCCTCGTCTGCCAGGATAATCCGTGCGCCTGCCCGTCCGGCTGTCAGTGCGGCGGCAAGACCGGCCGGACCGGAACCGACAATCAGCAGATCACAATGCAAAAAGCCCTTGTCATAGGCGTCCGGGTCGGGCTGCATGGACAGGCGGCCCAGACCGGCTGCACGCCGGATGATCGGCTCGTAGACCTTTTCCCAGAAGGCTTTCGGCCACATGAAGGTCTTGTAGTAGAAACCGGCGGTCAGAAAGGGCGCGAACAGATCATTGATGCCCATGGCGTCAAAGGCCAGCGAGGGCCAGCGATTCTGGCTCTGCGCCTCAAGCCCGTCAAATAATTCGGCAATGGTGGCACGCGTATTGGGCTCCCGGCGCGCGCCGCTGCGCAGTTCAACCAGAGCGTTGGGCTCCTCCGAACCGGCTGTGAATGCGCCGCGTGGACGGTGGTATTTGAAACTGCGCCCCATCAGACGCACATTGTTGGCCAGCAGGGCAGAGGCCAGCGTGTCGCCCTGGTGTCCCGCATACGCCTTGCCGTCGAAGCGGAAGGTCAGCTGTTTCGAGCGGTCGATCTGGCCACCTGCCAGGCGGTTTGGCTGATTCATCGGCTGCGTCCTGCCAATCGCGCCACATCGCTGGCAAGTTCAACCCGGGTTATTTCATGGGTCAGCGTGTTGCGGGTTACCACCAGCCAGGACCGGTCGCCCTGTTCGTGGAACCAGAGTTCGCGGTGCAGGCCCGCAGGATTGTCGCGCAGATAGGCATAGCCATAGTATTGTTCATTGGCATCCTCGGCGCTCCAGTCCGGGCGATCGATCAGGCTTGCATCGCCGAGGTAGGTGAATTCCTGTGCATCGCGGGGGCCGAGCAGCGGATGATTGATGATCATGTGCGGACCTTCCTCAATGCAGGTTGGGCTGTGCGCCCACACCCTTTTCATCGATCATCAGTCCCTTGCGGAACCGGTCGAAACGATAGGCTGTGGCGGTTTCATGCGGCGTGTCGGTTGCCAGGAGATGGGCAAAGCACCAGCCGCTCGCCGGGGTGGCCTTGAAGCCGCCGTAACACCAGCCACCGTTGAAATAGAGACCCTCGATATCGGTCTTGTCGATGATCGGAGAGCCATCCATCGACATGTCCATAATGCCGCCCCACATGCGCAAAAGCCGGGCGCGCCCGATCATCGGCATCAGCGCCATGCCGCTTTCGCAGACATCTTCGACCGTCGGCAGATTGCCGCGCTGCGCATAGGAATTGTATCCATCGATATCGCCGCCAAAGACCAGACCGCCCTTGTCCGACTGGCTGACATAAAAATGGCCCGCACCGAAGGTGATGACGCCCTTGATGGTCGGTTTCAATCCCTCGGTTACGAAGGCCTGCAGGACGTGACTTTCGATGGGCAGCCTCTGGTCGGCTTTTGCCATCAGCGCACCGGAGGACCCGGCGACTGCGCAGCCGATTTTCTTTGCGCCGATATAGCCGCGGGTGGTCTCGACCCCCTGGACCTTGCCATTGACCAAGCGAAAGCCGGTGACCTCGCAATTCTGGATAATATCGACGCCGCGTGTATCGGCGCCGCGGGCATAGCCCCAGGCCACCGCATCATGGCGCACCGTGCCGCCGCGGCGCTGCAACAGGCCGCCCTTGATGGGAAACCGGGCATTGTCAAAATTGAGAAAGGGCGCCATCTCGCGCACCTGGGCAACATCCAGCAATTGCGCATCGGCACCGTTCAGATGCATGGCATTGCCGCGCCGTGTATAGGCGTCACGCTGTGCGTCGGAATGCATCAGGTTGAGAACACCGCGCTGGCTGACCATGGCATTGTAGTTGATATCCTGTTCAAGACCTTCCCACAGCTTCAGCGAGAATTCATAGAAGGGTTCATTGCCATCAAGCAGGTAATTGGAGCGGATGATCGTGGTGTTGCGGCCCACATTGCCGCCGCCGATCCAGCCCTTTTCCAGCACGGCGATGCGGCTTTTGCCGAATTCCCGCGCCAGGTAATAGGCGGTCGCAAGCCCATGACCACCACCACCGATGATGACGAAATCATAGTGGGGTTTGGGCTCGGGGTTGCGCCAGGCCGGCTGCCAGCCGCGGTTGCCGGTGAGCGCCTCTTTGATGATCCTGAAGCCGGAATAGCGCATCGTGTTTCCTATTGCATCACAGTGATCAGTATATGGACGCGTTCAGATGTCCAGCGTGTTCTCACGTTCCCAGTGGGAGAAATGCGAGACGTAGGAATTCCATTCCTGCGTTTTCAGTTTCAGAAAGGCTGCGGAGAATTCCGTGCCCATGGCCGCCTTGAGTGACAGGTCCTTGTCGTACTCCCGCAAGGCGTCGAGCAGGTTCAGTGGCAATCTGGGCGCATCGGTTACCGTGTGGCCTTCCTGATACATGTCGATATCATAACGCTTGCCGGGGTCTGCGCTGGTGCGCACACCATCAAGACCGGCGGCGATGATGACGGCTTGCAGCAGATAGGGATTGGCGGCGCCGTCGGGAAGTCTCAGTTCAAAACGTCCCGGTCCCGGAACGCGCACCATGTGGGTGCGGTTGTTGCCGGTCCAGGTCACGGTATTGGGCGCCCATGTGGCGCCCGATATCGTGCGCGGCGCATTGATACGCTTGTAGGAATTGACCGTCGGATTGGTAATGGCAGCCAGCGCCGAGGCGTGTTTCATGATGCCACCCAGAAAATTTCGGCCCTTTTCAGACAGTCCCAGTTCCATTTTGCTGTCGGCGAAAACATTTGTCTTGCCTGCCTTGTCCCAGACCGAAATATGGGCATGACAACCATTGCCGGTCAGCCCTTCAATGGGTTTGGGCATGAAGGTTGCGCGCAGGCTGTGTTTTTCAGCCACGGATTTGACCATGAATTTGAAGAATGAATGTTTGTCCGCCGTCTGGAGGGCGCCGTCGTATTCCCAGTTCATTTCAAACTGGCCGTTTGCGTCTTCATGATCGTTCTGATAGGGACCCCAGCCAAGTTCCAGCATGCAATCACAGATTTCGGCAATCACGTCATAGCGGCGCATGATGGCCTGCTGATCGTAACAGGGCTTGGACGCGGTATCATATTCGTCGGAAATACGTGTTCCGTCCGGTGCCAGCAGGAAGAATTCGGCCTCGATGCCGGTTTTGACATGCATTCCTTCACCGGCTGCCTCCGCGATGAGCCGGTTGAGAACATTGCGCGGAGCCTGTTGAACAGGTTCATCCTCCATGACGCAATTGCTTGCAACCCATGCCACATCCGGTTTCCATGGCAGTTGCATCACCGAAGAAGGATCAGGCACCGCCAGCATGTCGGGATGGGCGGGTGTCATGTCCAGCCAGGTGGCGAATCCGGCAAAACCGGCGCCGTCTTTTTGCATGTCGGCAATGGCCTGGGCAGGCACAAGCTTTGCCCTTTGTCCGCCAAAAAGGTCGGTAAAGGTGATCATGAAATATTTGACACCTTTTTCCTTGGCGAAAGCTGCAAGATCCTGTGTCATTTTATTGTTCCCTTCTTTTCAGCCTCCCAGCCAAACCTGTCTATTGATTGCGTCGATTGCCGCGCCCGGTCAAGTTTCGTCCTTTTCGATCCGCTAGAAACCCTTTGCTCCGGGCACCCAATCCGTTCCGGCCAGAGGCACCCCGGCCATTGCGGCGGCCTCGATGGTCAGAGCGCATAGATCTTCCGGCTCAAGATTATGCAGATGGTTCTTGCCGCAGGCTCTCGCAATCGTCTGGGCCTCAAGGGTCATGACCTTGAGATAATTGCTGAGGCGCCGTCCGGCGGCGATTGGGTCGAGCCGTGCCGCGAGTTCGGGATTCTGGGTGGTGATTCCAGCCGGATCGTGGCCCTCATGCCAGTCATCATAGGCACCGGCCGTGGTTCCGAGGCTGTTGTATTCGGCCTCCCAGCGGGGATCATTGTCCCCCAATGCGATCAGTGCAGCCGTTCCAATGGACACGGCATCGGCGCCCAGAGCCAGGGCCTTGGCAACGTCTGCACCGGTGCGAATGCCGCCGGAAATGACCAGTTGGACTTGGCGGTGCATCCCCATATCCTGCAGGGCCTGCACGGCTGGACGGATGCAGGCGAGAGTCGGCTGGCCGACGTTTTCAATGAAGACATCCTGGGTGGCTGCCGTTCCGCCCTGCATCCCGTCGAGTACGATGACGTCGGCACCGGCCTTGATGGCAAGGGTCGTGTCAAAATAGGGCCTTGCACCGCCAATCTTGATGTAGATCGGCTTTTCCCAATTGGTGATTTCACGCAATTCAAGGATCTTGATTTCCAGATCGTCCGGTCCGGTCCAGTCGGGGTGACGACAGGCAGAGCGCTGGTCGATACCCTTGGGAAGATTGCGCATCTCCGCCACACGATCCGAGATCTTCTGTCCAAGCAGCATGCCGCCGCCGCCGGGTTTCGCGCCTTGACCGACCACGATCTCGATCGCGTCGCAGCGGCGCAGGTCATCGGGATTCATGCCATAACGCGAAGGCAGGTACTGATAGACGAGCTTTTTGGAATGACCGCGTTCCTCTTCGGTCATGCCGCCATCGCCGGTGGTGGTCGATGTGCCTGCAGCGGTTGCGCCGCGGCCAAGGGCTTCCTTGGCGGGGCCGGAAAGCGCGCCGAAACTCATTCCGGCAATGGTGATCGGGATATCAAGCTCGATCGGCTTTTTGGCAAACCGTGTGCCGAGCGTCACCCGGGTGTCGCATTTTTCCCGGTATCCCTCGAGCGGATAGCGTGAAATGGATGCGCCGAGAAACAGCAAGTCATCGAAATGCGGCACACGGCGTTTGGCCCCGCCACCGCGTATATCGTAGATGCCCGTGGCTGCTGCCCGCCGGATGTCCGAATTGACATCGTCGCTGAACGTCCATGATTTGCGCGGCGTGGTTGGCGGTGGCGCTTTGGTTGAGAAGTCGTCCATGAAGCAGCCCTTAGTAGTTTGATGCGTTGTCGATGTGGAAATTGTAGAGCTGCCGTGCAGAACCGTAGCGTTTGAATTCTTCCGGTTTCGCATCCGCGCCGGAGCGCGCCAGCAGGTCTTCGAGAATGGCGATATGTTCGGGCCGCATTTCCTTTTCCACGCAGTCTGCACCCAGGCTTTTGACCTTGCCACGCACAAACAGACGGGCTTCATAGAGCGAGTCACCAAGCGCATCACCCGCATCACCCAGCACAACGAGATTGCCGGATTGTGCCATGAAGGCAGACATGTGTCCGATATTGCCATGAACAACAATGTCGATGCCCTTCATGGAGATTCCGCAGCGCGATGAAGCGTTTCCCTTGATCACCAGCAATCCGCCGTGTCCGGTCGCGCCGGCATACTGGCTTGCATCGCCGTCGATGATCACGGTACCCGACATCATGTTTTCAGCAACGCCAGGCCCGGCTGAGCCTTTCACACGAATGGTGGCCTGCTTGTTCATCCCGGCGCAATAATACCCGGTTGACCCTTTGATCGTGACATCGATGGGGGCATCCAGGCCAACAGCAATCGCATGGCTGCCTTTGGAGTTGATGACTTCCCAATTTGTTGCGTTTGATGCGTCTTCCGGTTTTTGCAGTGTCGTGTTCAGTTCGCGCAGGCTCACATGGGCCATATCGATGGTCTGCAGGTTCATCTGTATCAATGCTCCCAGAAATAGACGGTTGCAGGTTCCGGTTCCCAGACGCGCGCGGCATCAATGCCAGGCAGATTGACCAGGGCGCGGTATTCCGAACCAAAGGCGACATATTGGGCAGTCTCGGCCATGACCGCCGGCTTGCAGGCAATCGGATCACGCAGAACGCCAAAGCCCGCTTTCGTGCCAATGACAAAGGTGAAAAAACCGTCCAGGTCCTGCAAGCTGGCTTCCATGGCTTCACCCAGATTGCAGCCCTGGCGCATCTTGTCGGTCAGGTAGGCGGCGGCGACCTCGGAATCATTATCGGTTTCGAAAACCATGCCGTTGCGGATCAGTTTGCGGCGCAGGCTGTTGTGATTGGAAAGGGAACCATTGTGCACCAGACATTGATCCGGTCCGGTCGAAAAAGGATGGGCGCCCATGGTCGTCACGGCGGATTCTGTGGCCATGCGGGTGTGGCCGATCCCGTGGCTGCCGCTCATTTGGGACAAGTTGAAACGGGCAGCCACGTCTTTTGGCAGGCCGACTTCCTTGTATATCTCGATAATGTCACCGGCACTCATGATGCGCAGAGATGGTCTGATTACCGCCAGCGCTTCGCGCGCCGCTGCAGCGATGTCATCGCTCATTTCGAGGACAGCATGGGTGTCCTTGATGCGCATGGAAACCGGGCCACCGATGGCGTCTCCCAGATCGCTGTCCAGCCCGGCGAATTCGACTTCGGGGGTGTTTGACTGAACGGTGATTTTTGTCCTGTTGTCCGTGTCGACACCGTAGATCGCGATCCCGGCACTGTCGGGACCACGGTCAGACATGGTGATCAACATGTCGGTCAGCATGGAGCCGAGTTCAGGTCGAAGCGAAGGGTCTTTGATAAACAATCCAACAATGCCGCACATATGCCTGGTTCCTTTGTCAGTCGCAAAGTCAGGATATCACTGGTAAGAAACAAATTCAACTAGCATGAAAATATTTTCATGCATTTCGTGGGACGTTGTCTGTTCGAATTGCTGTCAGGTGTTCTCCCAAAAGAGTTCAATCACCCGGGAGATAGGAAATGATCGACAAATAGCGCGCCGGCAGTTTCACCAGGTTTTCCGGACCGTGGGGCGCGTCGGCATCGAAGAAAAAACTGTCGCCGGGCTGGAGCAGATAGACGGTATCGCCGTGGCGGTATTCCACTTCGCCCTCAAGCATGTAGAGAAATTCCATTCCCTCATGCTGAAAGGTTGGAAAAACATCCGAAGCTTCCGACAGGGTGATGAGATAGGGTTCGGCAATCACGCCGCTCGAATTGGATCCAATATGCCCCAGCAGATTGTATTGATGCCCGGCGCGGGTTCCTCTGCGTTCCATTTCGACACCGGTACCAGCCTTTGTGTGCACCGCTGAACGGCGCTCTTCAAAACCGCGAAAAAATGACGTCAATGGCACGCTCAGGGCGTTGGACAGGGTCTGGAGCGTGGTCAGGGATGGCGAGGTGATGCCGTTTTCGATTTTCGAAAGCATGCCGATGGACAGGCCAGTCATCTTCGCCAGTTCCGCAACCGTGACGCCCTGCTGTATGCGAAAGGCCCGTACTTCCCGACCGATAGCAACTTCCAGAACCTTTTCCGTGTGACCGGATACCTTGTGGGGATCCTGACCGAGGGCCGCTTTTGTTCCTGTCGCTACAGTTGGCGAACCGGTTCGGGATTTGCTGTGCATGCAGATTTTCCTCTGATGGTGTCATTGTGCCAATTGACCGGGTGAAGTCCACCCCTGTCGCATGGCTGCGCCCAAGTGGGAAAGGCGATCAGACACTCATGCGAAGGTCAGTTGAACCTTGACCGCGCGGGAACGATCTCCTGCTTCCTCAAAAGCATCCTTTGCCTGCGCAAGCGGATAGGATGCGGTGACAATCGGCTTCACATCGATTTGTGCCGTATTGAGCAGATCGGCCGCTTCGGCAAATTCCGCGTGGAACCTGTGGGTTCCCTTGAGTGTGATTTCCTTGCCCACCAGAAGATTGAGGGGAATGGCAATATCACCGGTGACGCCTACCTGCACGATCGTGCCCTGGGGACGGATGGCTGAAATGGCCGTTTTCAACGCTACGGGCGCCGCCGAACATTCAAAAGCGACATCGAAGGTGCCGCGATCTTCAAAAAAGGCTTCCAGCGCAGCGCTGTTGTCAGCGACATTGATTGATTGCGTCGCACCCATCTGCATGGCCGCCTCCAGGGTTCTGTCCTGCAGGTCGGTCACAACAATCTGCGCAGCGCCGGCCTGATGCGCGGCTGCAACGCAGAGCGAACCGATGGGGCCGGCCCCGGTGACGAGAACGCGTTTGCCCTTGAGTGATCCGGCACGATTGCGGGCATGCAGGCAGACTGCAAGTGGTTCACAGCAGGCCGCTTCCGCAAGAGAAACATCCTGGTTGATGGCTTCGCACTGGCTTGCCTGCGCAACAATCAGATCGCGAAACGCACCCTGCTCATGGGGGAAGCGCATGGCCGAGCCATAAAAGCGCATGTTGAGACAATGCTGAAAGATGCCTTCCGCGCAGCGTTTGCAATTGTGGCAGGGTTGGCTGGGATTGAGCGCGACTTGATCGCCGGGCGCGAGATGATCCACATTCTCGCCGACCTTTTCAACCGTTCCGGCAACCTCATGGCCCAGAATGATAGGCTCGCGGACACGGATGGGCCCGAAGCCGCCGTCCTGATAATAATGCAGGTCAGAGCCGCATATGCCGCCGGCAGCGATGCGCACAAGCACCTGTCCGGGGCCAGGGGCCTCGACATCTTGCGTTTCCACGCGAATATCGTTGACGCCGTATAATCTGCAGACACGCGTTTTCATTTTTTTATATCCTGAGTCTGGTTGCCCTGCGGGAACCGGTTTTCGAAGATTGGTCAATCCAGTAGCAGGCCGGGCAACCATGTTGCAATCGCCGGTATGTAAGACACGAGCAACAGCACGATAATATTGGTCAACAGGAAGGGCGCAATCGCTTTTACGACCGGTGTCAGAGGCAGTTTGGCGATATTGGCGCATACGAAGAGGCAGACACCCACCGGTGGCGTCGTCAGGCCAATCATCAGGTTCAGGACGGCAAATGTTGCAAAATGCAAGGGGTCGACACCAACGGCTTCGGCAAGTGCCAACAAGGGTACAAACAGGATGATCAGGGCTGCAATCGTCTCCATGAACATGCCAACGAAAAGCAATAGAAGATTGATTAGCAGGATGACCAGATATTTGTTGTCAGTGATCGACAGCACCGCTGTTGCAATGGCTTGCGGGATGCGTTCGGAAACCAGAATCCAGCCGAAGACATTGGCAAAACCCACCAACGCCAGAATGGCTGCAGATGAAATGGCGCTGTCCACCAGGATTTTCGGGACATCGCGCAATGGCAATTCGCGGTAGACAAAGCATCCCACCACAAAGGCGTAAACGCTGGCCACCACGGCGGTCTCTGTCGGTGTTGCCATGCCGGTGAGCAGTCCGCCGATGATCAGCGCAGTCATGGCAATGGCCCAGAATGCGCCAAAGAATGATTTTCCCAGTTCACGAAATCCTTGCCAGGGCTGGCGCGGAAAGCCCTTTCGCACGGCAATGATGTAGGCCGTTATCATCATGGCAACACCCATGAGAATGCCCGGTATCGCACCGGCCAGAAACATCTTTCCCACGGAAATACCGGACAGGGCACCGACGATGATCATCGGCACGCTCGGCGGTATCATCGGGCCGACTGTCGAGGAGGCAGCAGTGATCGCGGCGGAGAAGTCAGCCGGATAACCGGCCTTTTTCATGCCGGGGATCATCATGCCGCCGATTGAAGCAGCATCGGCGATGGCGGTGCCTGAAATACCACCGAACAGCATGGATCCGACAACATTGGTCAGGCCGAGCCCGCCGCGCATCCAGCCGACAATGGCATTGGCAAACCGGATAATGCGTTCGGTGATGCCGCCGCCATTCATCAAATTGCCTGCAAGTATGAAGCCCGGGATACACAGAAGAACAAAAACATCGATGCCCGCATACATTTTTTGCGGCATGACGACCAGCGGGATATCGGAGAACAGCAGATAGGCCATGGAGGCCAGCCCGAGCGTGACAGCGACGGGTACGCCAATGATCAAGCCGCCAAGAAAGACGCCAATGAGGATTGTGAGATTCATGAGGATTGGTCCGGCAAATTCTGCGTCAGACCGTCGGATGTGCCGGTCAGCATTTCAATCAACCTGATGAGAGAAAACAGGAAAAGGGAGATCAGCATCACCAGGACACTGGCGTGGATCAAATCCATGCGCCAGCCGAGCGCCGGTGAGGTCTGGAAAGCGCCGATGGAGGTGTAGGTCCAGGCAGGCAGGATCAATAACAGGCACAAGAGGGATGTCAGTCCCGCCGAGAGCAGTCGCATGATCCATGGCCAACGGCCAGGCAGTGACTCACACAGCAGATCGACATTCACCAGATCGCCGGAGCGGAAGGAAAGGCCGATGCCGAAAGCGGCAAGATAGAGAAGAGCGAACCTTGTGAGTTCCTCGGTCCAGACAGGTGAATTGGCTATCACGGAACGTCCGATCACCTGGATCAGTACGGCAGCAATGAGCACACAAAAAGCGATGCCGGTCGTGATGCGACTCAATTTCTCAGCCAGCGAGACAGCTTTTTTCCAGTCCATGACCATATCCCGTTTTGTCAAAAGGCAGGCTATTCAACCGCATTTGTCTGGCGGCACCGGAAAGACCGGTGCCGCCAACATGTTTAATTGGCGAAAAGCATTTCGACCGTTGGTTTGATTTCATCTTTGACATTGGCCAGAACCGCATCCTTGGCACCGGCGGCGAAAGCAGCACCGTCAACGTCTACAAAAGTGACGCCTTTGGCTTCAAGTTCGCTGACCAGGCTGATCTCGTCAGCAAGAAACAATTCGCGCTCATAGGCCTGTGCCCGGGCGCCTGCTTCGATCACGGCTTCCTTGTCGGCATCGGACAATTTGTTCCAGGTCAGTTCTGAAATGACCAGATAGATCCAGGACCGTACATGTTCGGTCTTGTTGATGTATTTCTGAACTTCGTTGAAATTGGCCGATTTGATCAGGGCAAGAGGATTTTCCTGTGCATCGATCGTACCGTTTTGCAGCGAGGTGAAAACCTCGGAGAAGGCCATTGGTGTTGGTTGTGCGCCCAGTGATTTCCACACATCGACAAACAGTGGCACATTGGGAACGCGCATTTTGAGACCATTGAGATCGGCGGGGCTTTTGATGGGCCGGTTGGATGTCAGATTACGTGGGCCACGGGCGAAATAGGCAATGGGACGGACCTTGGCCTTTTCAATGATCTGCGCCTTGATGCCGTCTCCGATTTCACCGCCAGCCACGGAATCCATGTGGTCGAGCGATTTGTATGCATAGGGTACAGCGAGCAATGCGGCCATCGGTGCCCAATTTTGCAAGCTTTCGCCAGTGATGGTCATATCTGCTGTACCCAGCTGCATGCCATTGATCAGGTCCATTTCCTTGCCGAGAGATTCGTTGGGGAAAACCTGGACTTCAATGCGACCGTCGGTCAACGTGTTCAGTTCCTCACCGAATTTGACGGCAGCCTTATGCCAGGTATTGTCTTCATTGGCCAGATGACCAAGCTTGAGCGTCATGTCTGCGGCCATTGCAGACCCGGTCAGCATGATCACTGCAATTCCTGTCGCAATTGTTTTCTCAATTCTACCAAAAGATAGCATTTTTTTCTCCCTTGTTATGACCAGACAGGTTGATTGTTCAGTCCGGTACGTCAAAAAATTCCGGTTGCGCTGCTGCGATATCCGGCAGTGCCGACAGGATTTCCCGAAGGTGATCGCGCATGGCCCTGTCAGCCATTTCCGGTTTTCCAGCGGCAATTGCATTGACCACTGTTTCGTGTTGCGCGATCAATTTGGGCATGGGAAAGCGGATGAATGCCAGGTAGCGCACCCGGTCCATCTGCGCCTTGATGTCCTCGATAACATCCCATGCATAGGTCTTTCCTGCGGCTTCAGCGAGTGTGCGGTGGAATCGCTCATCCAGTTCCATGAAGCCTGAGCCGTCATTTTCCGCTGTGTTCTGCTGCAACAGGATCTGTTTCTTCAAATCTGCTATCACTGCCGGATCGGCCTTGGTTGCGACCATCTTGACGATGTCGGCCTCGATCGCTTCACGCACAAAACGTGCATCCATGACAGCTGCTGTTGAAATTTTCCTGACCAGGGTGCCACGCTGTGGACGTACTTCAACCAGCCCCTGTTCGGTCAGTTTGATGAAGGCTTCGCGCACAGGCTGGCGGCTCAGCGCGTAGGTCCGGGCAATTTCAGCTTCTGAAATCAGGGTGCCTGGTGTGATGTCGGCGCGAATAATGCGCTCACGCAAGATGCGATAGAGTTGTGGCCCTATCGGTATGCGCGGATCAATCGTCCATGCCGTTTTCGTTTGTATTGCCAAGAAAATTCCTCCACCCGTGTCTATAATGCCATACTACCATACTAGTCAATATGGAATTTTGATGTTAACAAACCGCAGTGGCGCAATGGTTGCGTCTGACTTGGGTATAATGTGAATGAGCGATAACAATGACCGGTTATCGGCAGTCGCAACGGATTGGAGGGTTCATGAAACAGACTTGGCGTTGGTTTGGTCCGCGTGACCTCGTGTCTATTGATGACATTTTGCAGGCGGGAGCCGCGGGCGTTGTCTCGGCGCTGCACCACATTCCCAGTGGAGCCCTTTGGACGGCCGATGACATTGCCAAACGCCAGGGGGAGATCAGCCGGTTGAAAGACGGTTCCCCTTCGGGCCTTGCCTGGGAGGTGGTGGAAAGCCTTCCCGTTTCTGAAGACATCAAGAAACAGAAGGGCGACTGGCGCGAACATATTGCCCATTACAAGCAAAGTCTGCGCAATATTGCCGCCGCTGGTATTGAGGTCCTGTGCTATAATTTCATGCCTGTACTTGACTGGACACGCACGGATCTTGCCTGGCGGCTGCCCCATGGCGGTACCTGCATGCGCTTCGACTATGTGGATTTTGCCGTTTTTGACATTCACATTCTCAAACGACCGGGCGCCAGGGCGGACTTTCCCGCTGACGTGGTCGCTGAAGCAAAACAGCGCTTCGCGGCCATGAGCGATGAAACCTGCGACAGGCTTGCCAAAAACGTTGCATTTGGTCTTCCCGGTGCAGCAGAAAAACTGACGCTGGATGATGTTCGCCTGCATTTGAGCGAGTATGACGCAATCAGCGAGGCACAATTGCGTTCGCATTATATTGCATTCCTCGAGGACGTTATTCCCGTTGCCGAGTCTCTCGGTATTCGTATGTGTTGCCACCCGGATGATCCGCCTTTCGGACTTCTCGGTCTGCCGCGCGTCATGTCAACCGAAAGCGATTACCGAACGATTCTCGACGCTGTCGATTCGCCGTCCAATGGCATCACGCTTTGTTCCGGTTCTCTTGGGGTGCGACCGGACAATGACTTGCCTGGCATGATGCGGCGACTGGGTGACCGGGTGCATTTCCTTCATCTGCGCAACGTCAAGCGCGAGAGTGCGGCGATTCAAGGTTCCTTTTACGAAGCCGAGCATCTGGGTGGTGACACCGATATGGTGGCGCTGATCGCCGAAGTTCTGCGCGAAGAGGCGCGCCGCCAAACGGCCGGGCGCAAGGACCATCAGATTCCCATGCGGCCGGACCACGGACAGGATATTCTCGATGATCTGACGCGGCGCACGCAACCGGGTTACCCGTCCATCGGCCGGCTGAAGGGCCTTGCCGAATTGCGCGGGGTCGCCGCCGCACTTTCCCATTCGACAGCAGGATTGAATTCATGACTCGTGTTCCTCGTCTTGACGCATTGAAGGATGTTGCCGCCGGGGTGCAATTGCCCGGTTATGTGCCGCAAACCCATGGCGCCGGCATCGTGCATCTGGGCATCGGCGCGTTTCATCGCGCCCATCAGGCTGTCTATACGGATGATGCGCTTGCAGATAGCGGCGGCGATTGGCGGATCATCGGCGTCAGTCTGCGCGGAACCGACGTTGCCGATGCGCTCAATGCACAAAACGGGCTATACACGCTGCTTGAGCGCAGTGAAGCGGGAACCCATGCGCGGATTATCGCCAGCGTTGCGCGTGTGATTGCCGCAACACGAGACAGGGCCGGCGTCATGAAGGCATTGATCGATCCTGCGACGCGTATTGTCAGTCTGACGGTTACGGAAAAAGCCTATGGCATTCAGCGCGACACCGGCCATGTTGATTTGGCACATCCGGCGATCGCCCATGACCTTGCCGATCCGCAAAACCCGATTGGGGTGATTGGCTTTCTGTGCGAAGGCCTGCGGTTGCGACGCGCCGAAGGCTTGCCTCCTTTTACTGTTCTTTGCTGTGACAATCTGCCGGAGAACGGCAAGATGGTGCGCGCCTGCGTGGTTGATTTCGCCAAACGTGTGGATGCGGATCTGGGGGGCTGGATCGCCTCACAGGTTGCTTTTCCCAGTACCATGGTCGATCGCATTACACCGGCGTCGACGGAAAAAACCTTGCTGGATGTGGCGCGCATTGTCGGGGCTGAAGACCGGGCGGCCATTGAGACAGAGCCTTTTTCTCAATGGGTGATTGAAGATCATTTTCCACAGGGTCGCCCTGCCTGGCAGGCCGGTGGTGCGATTTTTGTCGACGATGTGGTTCCTTACGAGCAGATGAAGCTGAGCATGCTGAATGGCGCCCACTCAATGATTGCCTATGCGGGGTTTCTGGCCGGTTGCACCTATGTGCGCGATGCCATGGGCAATCGGGGTCTTTCGCAATTGGTGGCGCGGCACTTAAGCGCTGCGGCAGCGACGCTTGAGCCGCTTTCAGGCATTGATCTGGGCGCCTATGGGCAGGCGCTTGAAGCGCGCTTCTGCAATCCGGAAATCGCCCATGAGACCTATCAGATCGCCATGGATGGAACGGAAAAACTGCCGCAGAGATTGCTCGAGCCGGCCCTCAAGGCGCTGCACAACGGGCAGGACCTTCGCCCCTTTGCTTTCGCCGTTGCCGCATGGATGCGCTATTGTCTGGGCAAGCGGGAAGATGGCACAGGATATGCCTTGCGCGATCCGCGCGAAGCTCGCATCGCTGCCGCGCTGGCAGAAGCAACGACGGACGCCGGGTCGATATCCGACGCGCTGCATGGATTGTCGGATGTCTTTCCGGCAGAGTTGCGCGATCATGCGCCCTGGCGGGAAATGGTCGAGGCGATCCTCTCAGTCATTCTCGCAGGGGGCATGCAATCGGCCATTGACCTTGAAGCCCGGCAGTTTCAACGGTGACGGATGTTTGAAACTTCAGGAGTGGTGTCCTCCGAGATCGACTGAATCATGGAGAAAGGGGCCATTGGATAGGGCGAATGGTGCTGTCATTCGCTTGGCAGGTTTTCCCGAAAGACGATCTGCAACCGAGGCGGCACCATGCGATAGGGAACGCCTCTGACGTCATGGACCAGGGTTGTCAGTGCTTCGCGGACTTCCAAACGTGCGTTCTGATCAATCAGTGCGTCCAGGGTGCCATGCAGCAAAAGGCTCTTGTTTCCATCGGTCAGATCATGGGCGATAAAGATGATTTCCCGGGCGCGACCCATCCGTTCAAGCACGGTGGCAATCCCGGCCGTCCCTCCACCGGCATTGTAGACAGCGTCCAGGTCGGGGTGTTGTTCGAGAATTTCAGCCATTGCAATCTCGGCAAGCGCACGGCGGTCCTGCACCTCGCGATGGGCCACGACCTCAAGGTCGGGGAATTCCTCGCGCAGGATCTGGCGAAAGCCCATTTCGCGTTCCTGATGCCCCCTGTAGGAAAGTGATCCGGCAAAAAACGCGACCTTGCCGGGTCGGTCACGGGTCAATCGACCAATCAGGTAACCGGCCATGCGGCCGGCCTGCATATCGTCGATCCCGATATAACCAAGATGGTCAACTGTTCTGACATCAGATCCGATGGTGGCAACGGCCATGCCTGCCGACACGAGGCCTCTGAGGGCTTCGCGGACGATGGGATGATCGACGGCCAGCATTGCAATGCCATCGACGCGATGGCGCAGGGATGTGAATTTTTCGACCAGTGCGACGGGATCGAATCCGCGCACCAGTTCCACGGTCGCGCTGACCTGCTGCATAAGCTCGGCCTGCTCTTCGACATGTCGGGCAAGCTCATGCACGAACGTATTGGTTCCTTCGGGCAGAATGAAGGCCAAGCGAACGGCTCTCGGCAGATCCACCTTTATTTCAAGATAGCCAATTTGGGATGCTGCTTTGAAAACCCGCCGCTTCATGCGTTCACTGACGCCCGGCCGATCATTTAAAACACGATCCACGGTCGCCAGAGACACTTCTGCATGCACTGCAACGTCGGCGAGGGTGGGATTCGACATGGCGTTCACAATCAAGGATTGAGGTAAAATGAGGTATTTCAGATCGGAAAGGTAATGTCAATTATGGGATCACCTGCGGAAATTGGTTTAAAAGAATCAAAAACACATCAAAAAGCGTCTGAAAATGATTGACTCATGATGGGTTTGGCTCCAAGCCTAATTCGGGAGCAGCGCTGGGACGAAGAGGGAGGATGGCGATGGCGACACTATACGGCGGATGTCATTCGCCCAATTCATGGGTCGAACGGTCTGGAAATCTTTCGCAAATTGGCGCTGTTGGACTATCGGCACTGGACGATGGTTTTGGGCGCTTGACGCGCCTGCTGGATTGCAACTCAGGCAGCCATTTGAGGTTCAACGGCGACCGCGCCAACGGTTGTCATTCAACGATCTGTACCCGGTATCCGGCACGCAATAATCAACCTGAAGACAAGGGACTTGGCAGGAGCCGATCCTTTGGCGGCTTTCTGGCAACCTGTGGCCCTGATCATATTCTGGTTCGCAAAGCGGTGGCCTTTCTTGATCACGAGGGGCCAACGTATGCAGGGGTCGGCGCATGATCGTAGGGCTGACGGACAAGGTCATCCTGGTGACAGGCGCGGCCAGTGGGATTGGCGCAGCCATTGCCGAGGCGGCCGCAAAGGCTGGCGCCACGGGGTTGCTGCTGGCGGACAAGGACGCTGCTGGCCTGGCGCGCATGCGTGAAAGGTTTCCTGCTCAAATCGTGCGCACCTGTGTCGCTGATCTGGCTGATCGGGCGGCACCGAAACACGTTGCGGAGGCAGCGATTGCGGCGTTTGGACGGATAGATGGTCTGGTGAATGCGGCGGGTTTGACGACCCGTGGCGGCGTTCGCGATGGATCTGTCGAAGACTGGGACGACATCTTCGCCATTAACGCAAGGGCCGCTTTCTTCTTGATGCAGGCGAGCGTGCAGGACATGCTGGCCCGCAAATCGCCGGGCGCAATCGTCAATATACTGTCGATGAACGCGCATTGTGGTACGCCGGAGCTGGCAATTTACGCGGCAAGCAAAGGGGCATTGTCGACATTGACCAAAAATGCCGCCCATGCCCATTTGTCAGATCGCATCCGCGTCAACGGTATCAATCTTGGCTGGGTCAACACGCCCCATGAGCATCAGATGCAATCGGTGACCATGGCGCGCGGTGAGGCCTGGGCCGCCGAAGCGGCGGCGCGGCTGCCACTTGGTCAACTGATCAGGGCCGAGGACGCGGCGCGGCTTGCCATTTATCTTCTCAGTGACGTGTCTGCACCGATGACAGGTTTGGCACTGGATCTGGAACAACATGTAACGGGGGCACCAGCCTGATGTTTGATTTCGCGGATAAACACGTGCTTGTTGTCGGAGCCAGCAAGGCCGGAATCGGTGCGGCCATCGCAAGGGCCTTCAAACAGGCAGGCGCCGAGGTTGCCATAACCGGGGTGGAGGATCAGCCTGCACCTGAGGATCGCGATGCATTCATCTACCACCAGCTTGATGTCACTGATGCAGCGGCTGTCCTCGCATTGGCAGCAAAGACACCACGACTCGACATTCTGATCAACGGAGCCGCGATCACCGCCCGTGGCGAGGAAATGGACCCGGCTTTTTTTGAAAAGGTTGTGGATGTCAATCTGCACGGTACCTTCCGCGTGGCAGAAGCGTTTCACGGTCTTCTTTCCAGGCAGGGCGGCAGTCTGGTCAATATCGCGTCCATGTATGCCCAGTTCGGAAGCCCCAGAAACCCTGCCTACGGTGCGAGCAAGGCTGCTGTAACGCAATTGACCAAATCGCTTGCCATTGCCTGGGCGCCGGACAGAATCCGGGTCAATGCCATCGCACCGGGATTTATTGTCACGGCCCAATCGGCAAGAAGCCGAACCGATCCGGTGCATGTGGCCAACGTCAATGCGCGTACGCCACTGGGACGCTGGGGGCAGCCGGAAGATATTGCCGGAGCGACACTGTTTCTGGCATCAGACTCTGCACAATTCATAACAGGAGCGTGCATCCCGGTTGACGGCGGCTATTCTGTTGCGTGATGCTGTGATGAGGGGAAGCCTTGAAAAATGACTGATTTCAGAACTATGGGTGCTGCCATCATCGGCACGGGTTTTATCGGCACCGTCCACACCTGGGCTTTGCGCCGCCTCGGCGCAGACGTGCGCGGCGTTCTGGGATCAAGCCCGCAGCGCGGCACGCAAGGCGCTGCCACGATGGGGGTTGGTCATGCCTATGCCAGCCTCGATGAACTTCTGGCCGATGAAAGTGTCGATGTGGTGCATGTCACCTCGCCCAATCATCTGCACTACCCTCAGGTCAAGGCAATCCTGGCGGCTGGCAAACACGTGATTTGTGAAAAACCGTTGGCGATGACTGCGGCGCAATCGGCGGAGATGGTTGAACTTGCAAAGGCCAGTGGCCGGGTCTGCGCCGTCTGCTACAACATAAGGTTCTATCCGCTGAACCAGCACGCACAGGGCATGGTCCGGGACGGCGATCTTGGTGATATACGGTTCATCACCGGTCACTATCATCAGGACTGGCTTGCCAAATCGACAGACTGGAATTGGCGACTGGAAACGGATGAGGGCGGCGCGCTGCGCTCAGTCGGGGATATTGGTACCCATTGGATTGACCTGACCAGTTTTATCGCGGGACAGAAGGTCAGTTCCGTTCTTGCTGATCTGACGACGTTCATTCCGACGCGTGAAAAACCGGTCGGCCCTGTTGCGACCTTTTCCCAGGCCACCGGCGACACGGAAACCCGCACCATAGAAACCGATGATGCGGCAATCATCATGCTGCGATTTGATGGCGGGGCCAAGGGTGTGATGTCCACCAGCCAGATCAATATGGGCCGCAAGAATTCGCTGCAATGGGATATCGCCGGATCTCGGGCCTCTGCCGCGTGGGACAGCGAGACCCCCGATCATCTGTTCATCGGGCATCGTGATGCACCCAACCAGATCCTGCAGCGCGATGCGGCTTTGATGAATGCCACCGGTGCCGCCGCCGCCAGCCTGCCGGGCGGGCATGTGGAAGGTTTTGCCGACAGCTTCTTTGCGCTGTTTCGACAGGTCTATGCGGATGCGGCTGCGGGGCAGCGCTCAAAATCCGCGACATATGCCAGCTTTGATGATGGACACTATGAAATGCGTGTCTGTGATGCCGTTTTGACCAGCGCCAAAAAGGGTGGCTGGGCCGATGTTTAGGAGACAAGTCAGATGAAACTGGGATTGCTGACCGCACCTTTCGAGGACACAGATCTTATGGACGTGGCCGACTGGACTGCCGCAAATGGCATGTCGGCGCTTGAGGTCGCCTGCTGGCCCGCATCCGGTGCCGAGAAACGCCGCTATGCCGGAACAAGCCATATCAACGTCGAAGGTCTGACGCGCACGCAGGGCAGCGAGATCATCGGTGCATTGGCAGACAAGGGCATCAGTATTTCCGCTCTGGGCTATTACCCCAACCCGCTGCATGCGGAGGCAGATCACCGTGATGCGGTGATCGCGCATCTGAAAAAAGTGATTACGGCGGCCGGTGTGATGGGTGTGAAGGTGGTCAACACCTTTGTCGGCGGGGATCGGGCTTTGACCGTTGATGACAACTGGACCCGTGCCACGGCTATTTTTCCCGATATCGTCAAACATGCGGCCGACAGCGGTGTGACGCTGGCCTTTGAAAACTGCCCGATGATTTTTTCAAACGATGAATGGCCAGGCGGTCATAACATCGCCTATAGTCCGCTCATCTGGCGGCGTATTCTGGAAGCCTGGGATGGAGTCGGCATGAATTTTGACCCCTCGCATCTGGTGCTTCAGATGATCGATCAGGGGCGGTTTATCCGCGAATTCGGTGCCCATTTCGCCCACGTCCACGCCAAAGATCTGATGATCGATCGCGATGGACTTTATGAACGGGGAATATTGTCGGCAGGTATCGGGTGGCAGGTGCCGCGCCTTTGTGGTTTGGGTGACGTCGATTGGGGCGATTTCTTTGGTCAGCTTTACCGCGTTGGTTATGACGGCCCGATTATCATTGAACACGAAGACCGCAATTTTGAAGGGACCGACGAAAAAATCAAACGGGGCTTCTGCCTCGCCCGCGACATTCTGAGCCCCTACATCAAATAGGGGCAGAATAAACTGCAAGATCAACCCAAACGGAGGAAGAACCATGAGGAAATTACTAACACAGGTGGCAGCGGTCGCGTTGTTGGCCGGCGGCTTTGCCGGGTCGGCAATGGCTGCTGATGGCTATACAATCGGGATTTCCAATACCGTCCAGGGCAATGGATGGCGTGAGGAAATGGTCTGCGCAATGAAAGCGCAGGCGTTGGTATCGGGCAAGGTCGACAGCCTGAATATTGCGCACCGCAATACCGATGCGACCGGCCAGTTGGAGGATATGCGCAACCTGATCCAGGCAGGCGTGGATGCCATTGTGCTCAATCCCTCAAACTCTGACGGCGTAAACGCCGCCATTGAAGAGGCAATCGCTGCAGGCATTGTTGTCGTGGCAGTCGATCAGGCGGTTTCCGCTGAAGGGGCCTATGTGCTTTCCAACAATCAGGAAGAATATGCCTACCTTGGCGCCAAATGGCTGTTCGAGCAGCTTGGCGGTTCGGGCAGTGTGGTCTACATGCGCGGGGCTGCCGGTGCAGGGGCAGACAATGACCGCGATACCGGTTTCAAGCGTGCGATGGAAGAATATCCCGATATCAAGATCGTGCATGAAGTCTTTACCGGCTGGCAGCAGGATCAGGGCAAGCAGCAGATCCTTGATTACCTGTCGACCGGTTTGCCGGTGGATGGTGTCTGGACAAGCGGGATCGACAATGTGATCGTCGATGCATTCGTCGAATCCGATGTGCCGCTTGTTCCAATTGTTGGCGCCGATAATGCTGGTTTTGTCGGACAGTTGGCCACAGTGGAAGGCTTCACCGGCGCCGCTGTCACCAACCCCGGTTCAATCGGTGGTGCAGGCGTGACACTGGCGCTGCAGATTCTTGATGGCAAAATACCGGAGAGCAATACTGTGCTTGTTGACCCGTCGATCTGGGCCAACAATGATGCCGAAGGCAAGGCGTTGATCGCTGCTGCACAAAACCCCAACCTTGATCCTGAATGGCCCGTATCGGTGCAGATTCCGGGTTGGACAGATTACTCGATGGACGAAATTATCGCCTGCAAAGGTCCAGGCGAATAAGACAGTCTGGGCCCCGGCATTGGTCGGGGCCCATTCCTACCGGGCAGAGGCATGTATGACGGATCAGCAGGCACAAACGCCGCTTTTGGATGCGAAGGGCGTTTCAAAACGTTTTGGCGCAGTTGTGGCACTCGAGGACGCGTCGCTGACCATTTCGGCGGGGCAGATCGTTGCCTTGATGGGGGCAAACGGGGCTGGCAAATCGACCTTTGTCAAGATCCTGACCGGCGCCTTGAAGCCGGACACCGGACACGTGCGTATCCGCGGCACCGAACGCCGGGTGGGATCCCCGGCTGAGGCGCGGCGTTCCGGCCTTGTGCCGGTCTACCAGGAACCATCACTGATTCCTGATCTGAGCATTGCGGATAATCTGCGCCTTGGGGACACGCCCGTGGCCGATTTTCAGCACTGGGTTCACGAACTTGGCATTGATGGTTTGCACCTGGACGACATGATCAGCGCGCTGCCTCTTGCGACCCTGCGCATTCTTGATCTGGCACGTGCGCTGGCTGTCAAACCGGACGTATTACTGCTTGATGAAATGACCGCTGCGCTGCCCACAGACCTTGTGGAAAAGGTGCTGGACACTGTGCGCAAACAAGCGGACGCAGGCCAGTCCGTCATTTATATTTCGCACCGGTTTTCCGAAATCGCCGAGATTTGCGACAGGGCGACCGTGCTGCGGGATGGTGCAACGGTTGGTGATCTGCCGATCACGCCCGGCGTTGAGGAAAAAGTCGTTGAGTTGATGCTGGGGGCGGTTCTGGACAAGGATCCGACGCGCACCAGCACCGCCGCGCACCGCCCTGAAGGCCTGCCGCGGGTCACGGTCCGCAATCTGGCCGCAGGGGCAAAACTGCAGGATGTCTCGCTTGATCTTTACAGGGGTGAAGTCCTGGGTGTTGTTGCACTTGAGGGGCAGGGACAAGATCAGCTGTTTGACGTTCTGGCCGGCATGGTCAGTCCCACCGCTGGCACGATCGCGCTGGACGGGAAGACCGTCAGTTTCAACCATCCTGCTGATGCAATTGCGGCGGGTCTGTCCTTTGTGCCGGGCGACCGGGCAGACGGACTTTTGATGGAGCGATCAGTGCATGAAAACATCGCACTCCCGCAACTCGCTCGTTTTGCCAAATGGGGGGCAATTGGCATGAAGAGAGAGGCTGCGACGGTCAAGAAAGCCATCGACCGGCTGCAAATCGATACCCGCGCCCAAGGCGAAGTGCAGCGCCTGTCAGGCGGCAACCAGCAAAAGGTGACCATTGGACGCTGGATCGCTGCAGGCGTGGATACGCTTTTGCTGTTTGATCCGACCCGTGGCATCGACGTGCGGACAAAACGACAGATCTATTTGCTGGTGCGCGAACTGGCCCAACAGGGTGCCGCAGTCCTCTATTATACCTCAGAGCTGGCTGAAGTGCCTGCGGCCTGCGACCGGGCAATGGTGATTTTCAACGGCAAGGTCGTCGACGTCATCGAGGCGGCAGATGCTGATGAACAGACTTTGATGCGTGCGGCCTATGGTCTGACCGCAACAGCGGCGGTCTCCGCATGACCCGGCATTTTTTACGGCACGGATGGACCGCTGGGCTGCTGGCCATTCTTGCGCTGTTGTTCGTCTTTACCAAGATCATCCAGCCCGATTTTGGTACGTCCGGCCTTGATTCATTGTCGCGCGCAATGTTGCCCTTTGCCTTTGCCACAGCGGCGATGGCCGTCGTTGTTATCGCCGGCGGTATTGATCTGTCGGTGGCCTCCATGATGGCTGTTGCAGGGGTCACGGCCGCTGTCCTGATGGATGGCGCCGGTGACGGCATGACGGTCGTTGCGGTTGTCATTGTGCTCTTGGTTGGTTTGACGATGGGTGCAATCAACGGTGCGCTGATCGTCGTCACGCGGGTGCCGGATATCGTTGTAACCCTGGCCATGCTCTATGTATGGGAAGGGGTGGCGCTATTGATACTCCATGCGCCGGGTGGCTCTGCCACACCCTGGCTGCGCGAACTGATCGTCGGCCCGTTTATTTTTCCCTGGCTGCCGCGCTCGCTGGTGTTCCTTGCGGTCTGTCTGGTGGTTGTCTGGGTTCCCTTGAAGCGGTCGAAACTCGGTCTGTCGATCTATGCCATTGGCAGCAATGATCTTGCCGCCTATCGATCGGGTGTTTCTGTCGGGCGGACGCGCATTGCAGCCTATGCGGTTTGCGGTCTCTTCGCAGCGATCGGCGGACTGACGCTGACCATGAGCACCGGCAATGGAGAGCCGATTCCCGGTCCCTACCTGATGGCAAGCGTTGCAGCTGTTGTTTTGGGCGGGGTCGTGTTGGGCGGCGGCAAGGGCGCGCTGCTGGGGCCGATCATTGCCGTAATCATTCTGCGACTGGTGCGGATGGACCTTACCTTGATGTCGGTTGATCCCAATGTGACAACCATCGTGGAAGGCACCATCATGGTGGTCGTGGTGATGTTCGGCGGCGTGCTCGCCTATCGTGGGAGACATAAATGACGTCTGAGACCACTATGCTCAAGTCAGTCGGGCGGTTCATCGGCAACAATCCGCTGATCCCGTTGTTGATCCTGCTGCTGGTGCTTGTCGGCGTGCTCGAATTCATGCGTCCGGGTATCGTGAACGAACGGTGGATTGGAAACACCATCAAGTTTGCCATCCCGCTGGCGATGCTTGCAGCCTGCCAGACGTTGACGATGCTGACCGGCGGGATCGATTTGTCGGCAGCCGTTGCGGCCACGATCAGTGCCTTTGTGATGGCAACACAAGTCCCCATTGTTGGTGTCCCATTGGCCATCTGCATCGGTCTCGTGCCGGCGATCATGATCGGTATGGTCAATGGTTTTGGTGTGGCCGTGTGCCGGGTCCATCCGCTGATCATGACGCTGGGTACCGGGTTGATTGCCACCGGATGTCTGCAAGTCTACCAGCGCTTCGTGATTGCCAGCGGCTCGGTCATTCCTGACGGGCTGGCATGGCTGGGCACCGGGCGCACATGGGGTTTGCCCAACGCGCTGATACTTTTTGTGCCGATTGCGATCCTGATCATCTGGGCGCAACGACGCACCGGCTTCGGGCGGCTGCTTTACGCCCTGGGGTCAAATGAGACCGCATCACGGATTTCAGGCGTACGCTCGTGGCAGGTTTTTCTGGCGCTCTACATGTTGTCCGGGCTGATCGCCGGCGTCACCGGCCTGCTTTATGTCGGTCTGATCAAAGCACCGTCTCTCAGCCTGGTAAACCCGCTTTTGTTGCCTTCGGTCGCCGCTGCGGTGATTGGCGGCACTTCCATTTTCGGCGGGCGCGGCGGCTATTCCGGGACGATCCTAGGCGCATTGATATTGACGGTGCTCGGCACCTTGCTGACGCTGCTGCAGATGCCAGAAGGGCTGCGGCGGATATTGTTTGGCCTGATCATCCTGACCGTCACAACGATCTACATCCGACTGACAGAACAAAGTCGTTAGGAAATTAAATGGCGAAATACAGGGTTGTCGGTATCAGCTTTGACCATATGCATATGGGTGATCTGCTGCGCATGGTCCATGACCATCCCGAGGCTGAAATTGCCGGAATATATGATCCGGATCCAAAACAAATGGCCAGCGCGATTGAAAATTTCGCCATCCCGGCAGACCGTGTGTTTACCGATTTTGATGCCTGCATGTCGGCCACGCAGCCGGATCTGGTTATCCTTTGTGCTGCGACTGCAGATCACGCCGATTACACGGAACGTCTGGCCGCTTACAACACAAACGTCTTCGTTGAAAAACCTTTTGCCGGGTCAATTGCGGATGCACGGCGGATGTTGGCCGCCATGGACGGCACCGGCAAGCTGATGGCGATCAATTGGCCATTGGCTTGGGTGGAAAGCCATCTGACAGCCAAACGGCTGATTGATGAAGGCATGATTGGCGACCTGATCGAGGTTCACTTCTACGACGGCAACCGCGGACCGCTTTATCATCTGGCGGACAAGGTTGAGGTGACCGCTGACGAAGTCGAGCGGCAAAAGCCGGATAGCTGGTGGTACAAAAAGGCATCGGGTGGCGGCAGCCTGCTGGATTACCTTGGCTATGGTGCCACGCTGGGCACCTGGTACATGGATGGTGCGGCGCCACTGGAGGTCACGGCCGTTATCGATGAGGTGCCGGGGATTGAAGTCGATCAGCACTCCATCACCATATGCCGTTACGCCCGGGGACTTTCAAAAATGGAAACCCGCTGGGGCACCTTCACAGATCCATGGATGATCCAGCCACAGCCGACTTGCGGATTTGCCTTTGTCGGCACTCAGGGCACCATTGCCAGCCCTGACTACGCCGATCATGTGACGGTTCAGACGCGGACAGAACCGACACCAACGCCGGTGCCTGTCGACCGGTTGCCGCAAGGGCGGCGCAATGCAATCGAATACGTCCTGCATTGCATAGGAACCGGCGCGCCAATCACTGGCCCTCTGGATCCCGCGATCAGTCTTGTCGGCCAGCGGATTGTGGACACGGCAGCACGTTCAGCCATGGAGAAACGCACCCTGGCCCTGCTTCCATGAGTAAAGAACCCGCGCTGACCGGTGCAGGCGGTATGGCAGGAACCATTGCGAAGACGTTTCAAAGATATAAATCATCCGAGAGTTCAACGACCAGATCGCGAAACAGGCGGGCGCGATCTGATTTCCAGCGGGAATCGGGCAGAACGATTTGCATGGGTAGCGAGGGAACGGAATATTCGGGCAGAACCTCGACAAGCCTGCCTTCCTCAATGGGTTTGCGGGCGCACCAACTGGGCAATATGGCAAAGCCCAGTCCCTCAAGTGTCGCTTCGGTCATGACATCGGCTTCATCACAGATGATGCTCGGGTTGATCAACACCACATGGCGCCCGGTTTCGGATTCAAACACCCATTGGTTCTGGGGCGTCAGCCGCGCATAGGAAATGCAGGGCAGCCCGGCCAGGTGCTCGGGCAGCAGCGGTGGCGGGTTTTTCCGGAAGAGTTCGGGAGAGGCCACCAGCAGGCGTTTTACCGACCCGATGCGGCGGGCGATCAAGGCACTTGAACTGAGGCTGCCGATGCGAAGCGCCAGTTCGGTTCCCGTTCCCACCAGGTCGACATAGTCCTCTGAACAATGGATATCGAGCCGCACATCGGGATACCGCCTGCGATATTCAGTGAAGATTTTGCTGAAATAATTGCGGCCAAAGGAGGTTGGTACAGCGATGCGCAATGTGCCGGTGGGAAGCGGTGGTGAGGGGGCCTCATGGGCCATCACATTGTCATAGGCGGAGAGAATTTCCCTTGCCACCTTCAAGATGCCCTCCGCCTCAGATGTCGGCCGCAAAGCGCGGGTGCTGCGCACAAAAAGCTGGGTGCGGAACTCGTTTTCCAGCAGTGCGATGCGCTTACTGACGGCTGGCTGGCCGATTTCCAGCTGTTCGGCGACCAGTGAAAAACTGCCGGTTTCCATGACCCGAACGAAAGTCCTGAGCAAGTCAATGCGATCCATGTATTCCCATCCGGAATAAGTTCTATTCTTGACATTCCATATACAGATTTAAACCTCCGGTCTATGCTTTCAAAAAATGAAGGAGGGAACCCATGAACAAGTCCATTGGAATTATCGGTGCAGGCATCGCAGGCCTTCACCTGGCGCTTTATCTGCAGAAACATGGCATTGAAGCGACTGTCATTACGGGTCGAGATCCGGAAGACGTGGCATCCGGGCGTTTGATGAACACGGTTGCCCATCACAGCGTGACCATCGCCCGCGAGAACGCGCTGGGCGTGAACCATTGGGACGATCCGGACCTGATCTACCACCATCATGATCATTTCTTCAACATGCCCGATGGTCCCCTGTTGTTTCGTGGGGCTTTCAAAAAACCCAGCCGGGCCGTGGATTATCGGCTCTATCTTCCGGCATTGATGCGCGATTTCACCGATCGCGGCGGACAGATTGAATACAGAACCATTCAGGAAAATGATATCGCTGGCATCGTGGCGCGGTTCGACCTGTTGGTGGTCTCGACCGGAAAAGGGCCCTTGGGACGATTGTTCCAGCACCGGCCCGAGCATACGCCCTACAGCCAGCCACAACGGCTTTTGTGCGTCGGGCTTTGGGATGGAGTGGACCATGGGGCCCCGGGACAGGCTGACCCGAGGGGTGTGACGCTTTCTGTTTCGCCGGGACATGGGGAGATGATCGTCATACCGACGCTCACTCATGATGGCATGAAAACCGCTCTTTTGATGGAAAATGTGCCCGGCGGCGATATGGCCGATCTGGTGTCGCTGAACCATGATGCCGATCCGGCCGCCTTCCGTCAGACCATCCTCGACAAGTTGGAAAAGCACCACACCCATACCTACAACAGAATTGATACGCATCGCTTTGGCGTGGCCGGTCAGCAGGATGTGCTGCAGGGGGCGGTCGTGCCGACCGTGCGCCAGTCTTCTGCATCCTTTGATGATGACAAATGCGTCATTGCGCTGGGCGACGTGCACTCGGTGGTTGATCCCATGATGGGGCAGGGCGCAAATATGGCATCCTATGCCGCCTTCGTTCTTGGTCAGGCCATTGTCGAGACCTCCGTCTTCGATGCACGTTTCTGCGAGGTCGTGGACCAAAGACGCGAGGATCGTGTCTTGGCCGCGTCGCGCTGGACCAATCTGATGTTGCAGCCACCCTCCGAAGCGATGGGGCGATTGATCTTCTCCATGTCGCAAAACCGTGAGCTGTGTGACGAATTTACGGAGAATTTCAACCATCCCGATCGCACCTGGGACAATCTGGCGAGCGAGAAACGTATCCATGCGTGGATCGACAGCCATATGGCGCAGCAGGCCGCTTGATCCTATCGTGACCATTGTTGAGTCTGCCATTTGCCAATCGGCTTTTGGGAAGGCTCAGCCTTTGCCTCAAGGAGCCAACAATGCATTGTCTGACAGTCCTCTATTCAACGCCCGACGATCCGGATGCTTTCCGTTCTTATTACGTCGATAAGCACGTCCCCCTGGCGCGAACCTTGCCGGGCCTGATCAAGGCAAACTATGCATTCCCGGAGCCTATGGGGCCCGGCGACGCGCCGTTCTGCATCTTTCAGGCCTATTTTGAAGATGCCGCTGCCATGGGCGCGGCGTTGCAATCGGACATAGGTGCCAAAGTGGCGGCAGATGTGCCCAATTATGCACCCAAAGGGGCCGTTATATGCAATTTCGCGATGATAGAGACCTGACGCAACGCCCTGATCCGACTGGATTTCGCAAGGCTGCGGCACGCTTTACAACCGGCGTGACCGTGGTTGGTGCGATCGATAAAGACGGCCAGCCAATCGGCATGACGGCCAACAGCTTCGTCACGGTTTCCCTGACCCCGCCGATCGTCCTGATCTCGTTGAAGCAAGGCCGGACATTGTCTGCCGTCAAGACCTCAGGGCGCTATTGCGTCAGCGTTCTGGGCGCCGCGTCGCTCAATGCTTCCTGGCACTTTTCCGGCAAGCAGGTGGTGGGGGATCCGCCGGCTCTGAACAATGAGAGCGACTTTGCCGTTCTTCCGGGCGCCCTTGCTGTTTTCGCCTGCGATGTTCTGCGCTCGGTCGAAGTGGCAGATCACAGGCTGCTGATCGGGCAGGTTCGATGGTGCCGCCACGAAGAGGGTGAACCGCTGGCCTTTTTCGGCAGTGAATTTTGCAGTGGACCGGGAACACCCATTCGAAATCAGGCCTGTTGACAGGCATCCGACATCAATCAATTGAGGGAGAAGAACATGCAGGATTTCGCAATGATCATCGGTGGGCAGAAAATTGCCGCCAGGCAGAGTTTTACCGTCACGAATCCGTCGACCGGGGCTGCGGTCGGGCATGCGCCGAATGCTTCGCCAGCAGACCTTGATGCAGCGGTCGCCGCAGCCAAGGCGGCTTTTCCGGCCTGGTCTGCGACCAGCGACGCGGAACGGCAGGCTGCCTGCGAGGCCGTAACGGCCAAACTTGCAGAACATGCTGAAGAACTGGCGCACTTGATTACGGCTGAACAGGGAAAGCCACTCAACGGACTTGGTTCCCGCTTTGAAATGGGGGGCGTCCAGGCCTGGGCGGGCCATACGGCCGGGCTCAGTCTGCCCGTCAAGGTGCTTCAGGATGACGAAGCGGGCCGGGTGGAATTGCACCGCAGGCCGTTGGGCGTGGTCGGCTCGATTACCCCATGGAACTGGCCAGTGATGATTGCGATCTGGCACATCATGCCCGCGCTGCGCACCGGCAATACAATTGTGATCAAGCCTTCACCCTATACGCCCTTGTCGACCCTGCGTGCGGTGGAACTGATGAACGAGGTGCTGCCGCACGGCGTTGTCAATGCTGTCGCGTCGGATGACGCACTTTTTAACATTGGCGCAGCAATGGCCGTGCATCCGGATATCCGAAAGATCGTGTTTACCGGGTCCTGCGCAACCGGTGAGAAAATCATGCAGTCTGCCGCCGCGACCATGAAGCGGCTGACTCTCGAGATGGGCGGCAATGATGCGGCCATTGTGCTGCCGGATTGTGATCCCAAAGAGATCGCCGAAGGGCTGTTCTGGGGTGCTTTCATCAACAATGGCCAGACCTGCGCCGCGATGAAACGGCTTTACGTCCATGACAGTATCCATGATGCGGTCTGTGACGCGCTTGTGGATTATGCCCGTGGCGTGCCGATGGGCGATGGGCTGGACGAAAACGCCGCCCTCGGTCCAATCAACAACCAGAAGCAATTCGACACGGTGTCCCGGCTGGTCGCGGATGCGGCAACCAAGGGACGCGTCCTTTTGGGTGGTGCGCCGGGCGAGGGGCTGTTTTACCCGGTGACGATCGTCGCGGACCTGCCTGCTGACGCGCCGCTGGTTGTTGAAGAGCAGTTCGGTCCGGCCCTGCCCGTCTTGCGGTGCCGGGATCTGGAAGATGCCATTGCTGCTGCCAATGCTTCGGAAAATGGCCTCGGCGGCTCGGTATGGTCGAAGGACATCGAGGCGGCGAAGGCAGTGGCATCACGCATGGAATGCGGATCAGTGTGGATCAACAAACATGGGGCCATTCAACCCAATGCGCCGTTTGGCGGGGTCAAGCGGTCGGGCATCGGTGTTGAGTTCGGCGTAGAGGGACTCGCCGAATACACCGATATCCAGACAGTTCTGATGTGACGATTTGTTAAAGAACTGCCCCGATGCGCCAGGGCACAAATTCATTGTCGCCATAGCCGAACAATTCGCTTTTGCTCTGCGCGCCGGAGGCAACATCCAGCAGCGTGTTGTAAATCTCTTCGCCAACCTCGTCGATGGAGGCCGTTCCATCGACGATCGTGCCGGCGTTGACGTCCATGTCCTCTTCCATCTGCCGGTAGAGATCAGAACTGCTGGAGATCTTGATTGATGGCGTCGGCCGGCAGCCGAAGCAGGAGCCACGGCCTGTGGTAAAGGCAATCATGTTGGCGCCTGCCGCCACCTGTCCGGTGGCTGAAACGGGATCATAGCCGGGGCTGTCCATGAATATCAGGCCATTGGTCTTTGCCGGTTCGGCGTAGCCGGTCACCGCCGACAGGGGCGCACTGCCGCCCTTGGCAACAGCGCCAAGGGATTTTTCAAGTATTGTCGTCAGGCCGCCGCGCTTGTTGCCGGGTGAGGGATTGTTGTCCAGCGATGCATTGTTGTTTGCTGTATAATTCTCCCACCAGGCGATCAGCTCATTGAGCTGCCGGGCAACGGGCTCGCTGGCGCGGGCGGTCAACAGGTGTTCCGCACCGTATATTTCCGGAGTCTCTGAAAGCAGCGCGGTTCCTCCGGCGCGTACCAGCCGATCAACGGCGCGGCCAAGAGCCGGGTTGGCAGTGATGCCGGAAAAGCCGTCGGATCCGCCGCATTGCAAACCCACGGTCAGATTCTCGACGGAAACCTGTGTCCGGACAGCCTGATTGGCTTTGGCTGCGACCTCTTCAAGCTGTTCCAGTGCCAGACGTACGGCGGAGCGCGAACCGCCTGCATCCTGAATGTTGAAGGACTTGATTGTCGCGCCATGGCTGGCAGCTGCATAAAGGGAAATCTGATTGACTTCGCAACCAAGCCCGATCAGCAGGACACCGCCAAAATTGGCATGGCGGCAAAACCCGCCAATCGTGCGGCGCAGCAGGTTAAATCCCTCGCCCGCATTGTTGATGCCGCAGCCCTGATCATGAATGATGGCAACAAACCCGTCGACATTGGGAAAGCGCGGCAAGAGCAGCCGGTTGGCCTCACTGGCGATCATGCTGCAGACCGTGGTCGAGCAATTCACGCTGGCAATGATGCCGATATAATTGCGCGTTCCCACGGCACCGCCTGCGCGCTGATACCCATCGAAATGCCGACGTTCGGGCATCGCTGGAGGCTGCGTGACGATCTCTGCGGATTCGCGGCGAAGCCCTTCCATGGCGAGATTGTGACTGTGGATCAGGGAGCCGGCGGCAATGGGTTTTGTCGCGCAGCCGATGATCTGTCCAAATTTGATCACCGGTTCGCCTGTCGCAATTGCCCTGAGCGCTATCTTGTGGCCACGACCGATATCTTCAGTTGTGGGGCTGCCGTCTGCAACGGGTGTAGACGCCGCAATATCGGCAAGGGCGACGGCAATATTGTCGGCAGCATCCAGCTTGAGGGTCGAGGCTTGGGTCATGTCAGCTTTCCGTGTTGGTGTGGCATACCGATAGCCTAGAATATACCTCGCCTGCAATATCTCTCGCCTGCATTATCGCCTGCCCGCAAAATCTCCGGGTGCAAAAGCCCACGGCCCAGGCACCACAAATGCGTTGCGGAGCCTGGGTCAGTTTTTCACGGTCCGGTTCTATTGCTGGCTGGTGCGATCAAGAAAAGTGATCATCCGGCCGGCAATCTCATTGCCGTATTCCTCAAGTGCAAAATGGCCGGTGTCCAGAAGGTGGAATTCGACATCGTCCAGATCCCGCTTGTAGGGATGAGCGCCATTTGCCGGGAAAATGTGGTCGTTCTTTCCCCACATCAGCAAGGTCGGTGTCTGGTGCTGACGAAAAAGTGCCTGCCATTTGGGATATTCGCCGACATTGGTGCCATAATCGAGAAACATTTTCAGCTGGATTTCCTGGTTTCCCGGACGATCAAGCAGGTATTGTACGTGCCAGAAATTGTCGGGACTGATCTGTTCGGGCTGCTGTGTGCCGTGGGTGAATTGCCATTTGGTGGCGTCCAGCGTCAGGAAACCGCGCAATTTGTCACCATTTTCCGTCGATGGATCGGCCCAATAGGCCTTGATGGGATCCCAGAATTCACCCAGGCCCTCTTCATAGGCGTTGCCATTCTGGATAATGAAACCGGTTACCCGTTCGGGATGCTCGGCAAACATCCGAAAGCCCACCGGCGCGCCGTAGTCCATCAGATAGACCGCATATTCGCTGATGCCTTTGCGATCGAGAAGCTGGGTCATCATTTCGGCGATATGAGCGAACGAATAGTTGAATTCCTTTGGTGAGGGCATTTGCGAGGCGCCGAAACCGGGGTAGTCGGGCGCAATGACGTGATATTTTTCTGCCAGAGCCGGGATCAGTTGACGGAACATATGTGACGAGGTCGGGAAACCGTGCAAAAGCAGAACGGTCGGCTTTGCGGGGTCTCCGGATTCGCGATAGGCGATCTCGACATTGTCGATGGTTTCGAAATGGTGGGACACTTTGTTCATCTGCCCGAGGGGGGCGTTCACGCGCGCCAGGGCGGCGCCGTCAACCGCATAGGCTGGTGTTGGCAAGGTGACGGGCAGGGCAAGCGCAAGGGCAAAAAGGCCAGCGCTTAGCGTGGATTTCAAAAGGTAGGTCATGTCGTGTTCTCCTGTGTTGGCGAGAGCGCCGGGTCAGAGGTCGGAACCAGTTGATGCTCTCAATTGTTTGTTTTCGACCTTCAGCCGTTCAACCTCATAGCGCAGCGCATCAAGATGCGGCTGCATTTCCTGCAAAGTCAGGCGTTGGGGAATATGGGCAGGACAGTTCCAGTCCAACGCCTCGATGGTGATGACCACTGCGCGCTCTACCAGGCCGCGATAGGCCGGATTACGAAGCTTCTGTGTCAGAGGGTCCTGCGGCTCGATGATGCGTGCCCGGCCCCAGATCTTCAGGCGTCGGCGGTTCGGATAATCGACCAGAATGAGAGATATGCGATCATCTCCTGTGAGGTTTCCGACACTGAGATACTGACGATTGCCGCGAAAGTCGGCATAGGCGACCGTGCGGTCGTCAAGGACTTTGAGAAAACCCTTCGCGCCACCGCGAAATTGCACATAGGGCCATCCGGACTGCGAGATCGTTGCCTGGAAGAAGCCATCCATCCGGGCGATGAATTCCATTTCGCCCGGTCCAAGACGATCCTCCCGATCGACATCGGGCTGCAGAAAATCGGCATAGGAAGAGGCCGATCCATGCTGTTGCTGTATGGCCCGCACGTCGGGTGTGAAGGCGACTTCGGCAAAGGCGCGTGACATGGTGATTTCCTTCCTTGATCAGGGGTTTCAAAGGCCCAATTCGGTCAGGCCGGGATGGTCCAGTGGGCGCGCACCGGCAGGCCATTGAAGCGCCCGTTGTGCATTGCTGATGGGCAGATCGTTGATACTGGCGATGCGGATCTTCATCAGGCCGTTTGCCGCGAATTCCCAGTTCTCGTTGCCGTAGGAACGGAACCAGTTTCCATCATGACTGCGCCACTCATAGGCAAAGCGCACGGCAATGCGGTTTTCGCTGAAAGCCCATAATTCCTTGATCAGCCGATAGTCGTTTTCGCGGCGCCACTTGTCGGTGAGAAAGGCCTCGATGGCAGCACGGCCGTTAAGAAATTCATGGCGATTTCGCCACTGGCTGTCGCGCGTATAGGCAAGGGCAACCTGCGCTGGATTGCGGGAATTCCAGCCGTCCTCTGCAACGCGCACTTTCCGGCTGGCAGTATCCAGATTGAATGGCGGCAGTGGTGGGCGGCTCATTTCGATCTCCTGTAAAAATACCGATCGGTACATTTTGGTGCAGGATAAATGTACCGATCTGTTAATAAAGTCAAGCGATGATATTGAAAAATGGCGAGGTATCTGCGAAAACCTGGATCAAGTCACTTGAGAATTTGGTAAAAAAGGGCCAATTTTCGGGGTGATATGTCCTATTTAAAAACTACAGATCAGTCAGGATACACCGCAATGCGACCGAGTAAACGGGATGAGTTGGTTCAAAAAGCACTGAAAGTCTTTTACCGGAACGGCTTTCACGCCACTGGCATGGACATGCTGGTGGCGGAGACGGGGGTTTCCAAAACCTCGATGTACAACCATTTCAGAACCAAGGAAGACCTTATTCTGGCTGTCCTGCGACTGCGCGATGAGCATTTTCGCAATTGGCTCTACAGGCGGATGGAAGAACGCGCTGATACGCCGCGCGATCAACTGATTGCGATGTTTGATGCGCTCGAGGAATGGTTTGAAGAACCGGGTTTTCGCGGATGCATGTTCATCAAGGCGTCAGCAGAATATCAGAATGCGGATCACGCGATCCATATTCAATCAGCCGAGCACAAACGCATGTTGCAGGTGCATGTGGGTGAGTTGGCCCGCAAGGCCGGCCTGAAAAATCCGGACGTATTGGCCCGCCAACTGCTGTTGTTGAAAGAAGGGGCGATCGTAACGGCTCATCTGCAGCACACGCAGGCTCCGGCGCAAGATGCAAAGGCGGCTGCTATTGCCCTGATCGAACTTGCCGACTGATCGCTATCTGATCGTTGCCGTTACCGACGGATGAATGTCTTGTAAATGTAGCCCTGCTGTCCATCATAGACGACGTTGCACCAATGTTCGCAATTGGCTTGCGCCATGATCACTGCATCGGTGGGAATGACGGTAAGCACATTTGCATGGTTGTGTGGTCTGGCGCGCAGGTTGACGGCGCTGGCTATGCGGCTTTCGCGCAGCCCGGACTCCTCGGGTGATTCCTGAGACAATTCCTCGGATGGTTCCGGGGATATTTCTGCGACGGGTTCAGCCTTTTCTTTCTCCACCTCAACAGGTGCGGCATTCTCTTCAGTCACAGCTGACCGTCGAGGGACTGATCCGCTATTGTTCCTGCTGGTTTCAAAATGGGCCAACTGGGTCGTGTCCGTTGGCCCATTCCTGCTGCTTGCGTTGAGTGGAGCAGTTGTTTCACGCACATAGGGGGAGGCGACGACGACGCGGACAATTGGCGCTGGCGCCTGATTGTCACTCTGGGTTGCCTGCCCATTGGATTTCTGCTCTCCCGAGGTTTTTTCGGTCTCGACCGGCGCAGCCGAGCCAGACTGAAGACTGCTGGCGGTTTTCTGCGGTGGCGGTCGACTGAAATCATAAAGGGAAACGACAAGCGTTACGGCGACGGCTGCACTGGCGGTGACAGCCAGGCCAGTCGCTATTATGCGGAGCGGGCGTCTGAAGGATTCCAGCGTTTTGGCTGGGTCAGAATTGCCACCGCTGATGCGGCTGATTGCTTGTTCTATCCATTGACGCATAAGCGCTCACTTTGGTTTGGCAACGATATGTTGTCTGGTTTTTTAACCCGCGTACTTGTTGTGCACAAAGCATAAATTGAAACACTCTGTCAAAAATCAGGCAAGGCACCCTGTATTCATCACTTTCAATGACGAATGGTAATTTGCTGTGATTCCAAGTCGAATGTTTCCGCGTACCGGGGTCTGCACCCGACTGCTTGGCATGATCGCAAGCCAGCGGCCGACTGTCCGTGGAGTGTCAGATGTTTTGACCAATGCAAAGCATCGTTCTTCAACAACTATACGGTCAATCGGCGCACTGGATCACCAACAGATTGGATCAATGAGATCCGGATGGGCTCTCATGCAAGCGGTCAGGCGGACCTCTTTGAGTGAGCACGCTTGTGACGGGCGGATAATCTTTTCACACGAGGCGGTGTCTTCACCCGAGTGGGTGCTTTTGTCGCGGCAGTTGCTGTTTTTGCAACAGCAGAGTCCGTCGTTGCCGTTGGTTTTGCCGCTGCGGGCGTTGCCGGGTCAGAGGATACTGGGTCAGAGGATACCGGGTCAGAGGATACCGGGTCAGCCGATGCAGCTGCCTTGGTCTCAGCAGAAGCTTTTATTGCAGAAGCTTCAATTGCCGGGGATTTTTCCACCGCAGCAGAAGCCTTGGTCGGGACGGATGATTTCGTGGGCTCAGTCGGCACGGATGTTGTCGCGGGTACATTTGCAACCACTTTTGCCGGCGCCTTTGGTGCTGTCTCAGGCACCGTTGGCGCTGCTGAAGTCTGCACTGGAGCGGACGGTTTTTCCGCAGCAGGCACTTCAACTGCGGCTTTCGCTTTTGCAGGTGCGACTGTCTTTTTCTCGGTGGCAGGTGCTGCTGGCGCTGCTGAAGTCTTTTGCGTGATGGGGGCCTTGCCAGGAGTCTTGATAGGAGCCTTGGCAGGTTCAACCTTTTGCACTTCAGCAGGAGCCTTGGCTGGCGCTACCGTTTTTGCCTCAGCAGGTGCTTTTGCCTTGGTGGACGCTTTTTTTACCTTGGGTGCTTTCGGTGCAGCTTCAACACTCTTTTTGGCCACTGGCGCCTTGGCTGGAACAGCTGCTTTGACGGGTGCGGCGGTCTTTTTGGCAGCGGGTGTCTTGGTCAGCACGGATGCGGCTTCCATTGCCGTTTCAAGTGGGCCGCCGGCCTTGCGGGCAGCCTCCGTATAAATTTCGCGCATGGTGCCCGTCTGGGCCACAAAACCCTCATAGGCCGACTTTGCATAGGCGGTTTGAATTTCAATGGCCTTTTCAATGGAACCGGCATTGCTCAATTGCTGCATGGCGGTCATGCAGTCCCTCTGCGCCTTCTTGGAAAGGACGGCGGCTTCCTTCGTCATCATCTGCATGCCTTTGGCAAATTCGGCATTGCTCTTCATAATATTTTCCATGGCCTCCAGGCCAATCTTGCGGGCATCATCAAAGGAGTACATTCTCAAATCCTGTCAAAACGAGTGGTTGCACGGGTGCAAGCCAAGTTCAGTCCGTTGGACGAACCTGCAGCTCTGGCACCTTTTGTGTGCGCTGCAGCATAATATCAATATTTATGCTGCTTTGCAACATCAGTGATGGATGTGCCCCGTTTTCACAGAAACAATCGCCTGAACGCCAGAAAAAGCCCAAGGAAAACAAGCCCAAGCAGGCTCGCCACGCTGTTGAGCGAAGAGACCAGCTGAGATGGCATTGAATTGTTAAGCGAAATCACCGGCGTGTTGAGTGTCTGTGTGAAAAGCAAAATTGCATCGTTGAGCGGTGCGGACATCAGAATGGCAAAACAGATCAGTGCCAGCGCCAGGCCGATCCGCTTGGCCATGGTCCTGAATTGCAGCCTGGCGACTTGCCGCATGACCTGACCGGAAAAGGCTTCGGCTCCCAGCACTTTTTGGCCATCTGCAAAAAGTGCCTGTAAGTGCGGATCTCGGTCATCTGTCATGTTGGTTTCTCCGGCTGCAACTGGGAATAGGCGGACAGGATTTGCCGCAGGTGTAACGTGCTGCGGCGGATGTGGGATTTGACAGTACCTGCAGGCAGGCCTGTCGCCGCAGCGATCTCCTGATGCACCATGCCTTCGTGGTAGGAAAGGACAATGCATAGTCTTGCGGTGGGCGATAGGGTGGCCAGCGCGCGCTCCAGATCCATGGCGACGCCTGATACGTCATGCGTGGCCTTTGCTGTTTCCTTGAGCTCCGCTGCATCACGCAAGGCGTCATTCTTGCGCAGGTGCTGGAGCCAGATGTTGATGGCAAGGCGTTTGAGCCAGGGACCGAACCGGTCGGTCTTTTGCAGTTGCGCCATTTTTTGCCAGGCATGCACAAAGACTTGCTGTGACAGGTCGTCTGCCAAAGTGATGTCGCCGCACAATCGTCGCATCAGATTGCGTATCGACGATTGGCGGCGGCGGACCAGTTCGGCAAAAGCATCGCTATTGCCGGAGCGAGCCAGGCCAACAACAAGGGATTCGGGGCTTGCCGCATAATTGATCGGTGCCGGGGGCACGCAATTACGTCCGGCCCAGGCCACGAGAGGCGTCACCGCTGTCGCGCGAGGCCTTCTCGATGGCCTTTGCCGCCAGCAGCAGTCCACCACCGATGAATGCCAGCAATATGGACGCACCGAGCATCGGAAGCAGGGCTTGCGGGGCAATCTGACTGATAAACCATGCCATAATCGCCAGGCCGGGTGCCACTGACAATGTGACCAGTCCTCCGACTTTCAGATCACGATCCATGTCATTGGTGCCACCCAGAAGCTTGTCCATGATCCTTTCATCGATCGGTTGACCGCTTTCGATCAGCCGGCGCAGGGTTTCATGTTTGGCTTCGCGTCTGCGAATACTGTCCCAGATTCCCGCCCAGACACAGATTGCCAAAAATCCCCAGAAAGCGATTGCTCCCAATCCTGCACCCACATCCATGATATCCATTCCTTCTGCACTTTGTTGCGCTGATTGTAAGGATAGAGATGCAGAAGACATTGATCTGGATGCACGCGGGCAAAAAATATTTTTAGCGGGAGCACATCACGCCAAGGTTTCGGTTTCATTTGCCCTATGGTGTCAATAGCAGCCTGCGGCTTGCCCTGGTCCAGGACAATGTTGCCGTGACAATTCCGGCAACCCGAAAGACACTGGCTGCGCGTGAAACACGGTCTTGTTGTTCTGCAACAGAGGGCTGATGAAATGCCCATTAGACTATTTCATCAACCCTTTCTGGCAACGTAAAATTCATCAAAGGATGGAACGATATCGATCTGACCGCTTCACTTGCTTGCCGGATCACTGAATTCACCACGATCAGCAAGCAAGAGCGTTCTCGGGTTTGGCTATCGTTGTGCTGATACACAATGTTGCCTTGCACTCCTCAACGGCGGTGAGCCACCGCAATACATCAAATACGGGGCGTGGACGCACTGTTCCCGCCGTCAAAACTCAAGAAAGAATAGAATGAAAACTCTGCTGCTGGGTGGTCTTTTGATCACGTCGACCCTCTTTTCCGGTGCGACTTTCGCAATGGACACGATCACCGCTGTTCATGCCTTTCCCAAAACACTGATTTATTCAAAGAGCTTTTTGGAGTTTGTCGACAGGGTCAATGAGCAAGGCAAGGGTGTTGTCGAAATTGAAGTGCGCGGCGGTCCCGAAGAAATCGGCATGTTCGAGCAGGCCAACGCGGTGCGTGATGGTATCGTCGACATGGCTTACTCTGCCGGTAGCTTCTATGGCGATGCTCTGCCGGAAAAAGACGCGATGGTCGCCTCCAATCTGACCGCGATTGAAGCCCGGGAAAATGGTGGCATAGACCTGATCAATGAAATTCATCAGGAGAAAATGGGCGTCTATTATCTCGGCTGGTTTGACAGTGGTGTTACCTACAATCTGTGGACCAAAAACAAACCCGCGTTCGACGACGAGGGCAATCTGAAGGTTGATGGGCTGAAGCTTCGCAGCAATGCTGTCTACAATGCGTTCTTCAGCAATTACCTGAAGGAAGAGATCATTGATTTGCCAGCGACGGAGGTATTTTCAGCGCTTGAAACCGGCGTTATTGATGCAACCGGCTGGACCCAGATTGGCCTGCTTGACTTCAATTGGCACAAGTTCCTGAACTATCGGATCGAGCCAAATTTCTTTTCAACGGATCTCGGGGTTATCGTCAATCTGGAGAAATGGAATTCCCTGAGCGATGAGGCAAGGAAGATTATTCAGCAGGTCGCGATCGAACACGAAATTTCCAGTGTTGAAAAAATGCGCGTCAAGCGTGACGAAGATTTTGCAGCGCTGGAAAAGGAAGGCATGCAAGTGGTTTCCCTGGAAGGGCAGGCCAAAGAAAATTACCTGGCCGCTGCGCGCGAAAGCACATGGGATCGTATGAAAAAGCTGATGGCTGAACAGCCGGGCGGCACAGAAAATTACGATCCTTTGATCGCGCTTTTCAACAGGCCTGAATAAAACCAGTGGGTGCCACCATTATTGGCGGCACCCTGCCTGACATTTGAGACCTGACACGGGAGAACTGGATCCTGGCGCAATCAAGGGGGCTCTCATTGCCTGTCGCGTCGGTTTATTGATCGGCGGGTCCGATCGGACCATCATATTGCGGGATCTCGCTGTCTGCCGATCCCTTTGTTTCCAGATTGTTCCAGTTGACCGTGGCGATCGAGATGTTGCCGGGAACGTCTTCTTCCCAGAAGGTGACGACGTTTTTGGTGATGTTGAGGAAGAGCTTGTCATCGACAATACGCCACAGGTTGGGATTGGCCGGCACCTTGCCCCCCTTGGCAACGCCATAGGCGCAATGTCCATCAAATTGCGGAGCATATTTCTCCGGGTCCGCAACGAATTTGTCGCGATTGGCGACCGTGGAAAACGCCCATTTGGCGCCGTTGTATTCTGCCGTATAGGCAGACTTGCCGCGGGTGGCGGCTTTTTGTGGCGTGCCGATCGGCGTCTGTTCCTGGTCAAAATAGGCGACAACGTCAAAGCCGGACACGGCATAACCGGAACTGTCGACATATTGTTCGCCTGCTAAGGCGGAAAATGTGCTGCCGGCCAGCAAGGCCAGAGCAAGTGCAGTTGAGCGCATGGACATGATTGTTCTCCTCAATTGGCTGACTGGTAACAAAGCTAAGGCGGAAATTGACGGAATGCCATTCACGGCTAAACACAGTGTCGTTAGTGCTTTGTGTAGTGCTTTCCTTCTGTCCTGATGCTTGACATCGGCTGCCTTTCAGCCGATTTTTACCCCAGTCCTACCTGCTTCCTGTGCACCGCAATTGACGTTGCTCTTCAAAACCGTTTTTCGGATGGGGAAAAATGAGAGATTTATCACGTCCTGGCCGCTCGCCGGTCCATGCCACCCATGGCATGGCATCCACATCACACCCGCTGTCCACACAGGTTGCCATCGCGATATTGCAAAAAGGCGGCAATGCCGTGGATTCGGCCATTGCGGCCTGCGCGGTACAATGTGTGGTCGAACCGAGTGCAACCGGCATAGGCGGTGATTGTTTTTGCCTTTATGCACCAGAAGGCTCGAGCGATATTGTCGCCTATAATGGTTCGGGTCGGGCCCCTGCGGCGGCACAATTGTCCGCCTATTCGCAATTGGGCATTTCAACAATTGAGCGCCATTCACCCCACGCCGTAACCATTCCGGGTGCGGTCGATGCCTGGGACCAGTTGCTGAAGGACCACGGCCGGATGGATCTGGGCGAAGTTCTGTTGCCTGCCATTGATTTTGCGCAAAACGGCTTTCCGATATCATCGCGTGTGCACGCCGATTATGCCGCCAATGTCGATTTCCTGCGTAAAGATGCGACAAGCGCGTCGCATTTTCTGGCCGATGGAAACAGCCCGCCGGTCGGCTCTGTGCATCGGCTGCCTCAATTGGCCGAAGCGCTGAAGTCCATTGCTGGAAACGGCCGGGATGAATTCTACAAGGGCTGGATTGCGGACGATATGGTTGACTGTCTGCAAGGTCTTGGCGGGCTGCACACGGCTGAGGATTTTTCCACCGCAGCCGGTGAATATGTCAAACCCATATCAACCGGGTTTCGCGGGGATACGGTGTTTGAGTGCCCTCCAAATGGGCAGGGCGCCATAGCCTTGCTGTTGCTGAACATGATGCAGCAGTTGGACATAGATCCGTCAGGTCCGCTGACAGTCGATCGGATTCATTGCGAGATCGAGGCCTGCCGCCTGGCCTATGCGGCACGCGACCACCTGCTGGGCGATCCGGCCTTTGCCAATGTGCCGATCGATGTCCTGCTGTCTGATGCTTATGCAAAGAAATTATGTGCGGCGATCGATCCGGAAAGGGCAATTCTGCCGACTGAGGCATCCATCCTGCCGCCGCATAGTGACACGGTCTATATCACTGTGGTCGACAAGGATCGCAATGCCTGCAGTTTCATCAATTCCATATTCAATCCCTTTGGCAGCGGACTGACGGCACCCAGATCCGGCGTTCTTCTGCAAAATCGCGGCCAAGCCTTTTCACTGGAGGAAGGCCATCCCAATTGCATCGCTCCTGGCAAGCGTCCGATGCACACCATCATTCCGTCCATGGTCACCCGCAATGGCAGGGCTGCTCTTTCGTTCGGCGTGATGGGTGGGCAATATCAGGCGTTTGGGCAGATGCAATTCCTGACACGCCATCTTGATTTTGGGCTGGACCTGCAGGAAACCATGGATCTGCCGCGCTTCATGGCCGATCCCTTCAGCGGGGACGTGGAAATGGAAAGTGCCCTTGGTGACGACATCAGACAAGAACTGATGCGCCGCGGGCACCAGATCAAGACGCCGGCGATGCCGATCGGCGGTTCACAGGCCATTGCCATTGATTGGAGCAACAATGTTCTGACCGGCGCATCCGATCACCGCAAGGATGGCTGCGCCATTGGCTACTAACGATTCTGTTTCATTGCCAGCCAGCACATCTGGTGAAATACTTTCAAGCCTGAGCAGCAGTGGATTGTGTGTCGCAGCCATTGTCGCGACACTTGCGGACAGCGAAGGGACGCGAGTCGCTTCGGCAATCCTGTTTCTGATTTTCCTGATCTTCAACCGGAGGCATTTTGGCCTGCGCGAAGGCCTGCTTGTGGCTCTCAGCCTTTTGATCACAGGCATCGCAGTCTGGGTGCTCGGAGAGGATGCATTGCAGCCCGTGATATTTGATCTCAACCGGGCGACCTATCTGTGTGCATTCATCATGCTGATGACCAGCCTGCGTTATGGCGCCATGAGTTCAGACGCTGTTCTGGCGATTGGCCGTTACATGACAGGCCAGACAACGGGCAGGCGTTATTTTTCGCTGCATGTCGGCGGACATTTCATGGGTGTTCTGCTCAATTTCGGTGCGATCAGCCTTTTGGGGCCGCTGATCAAGCGGGGCGTTGATTCAAAGGCGCATGAAGTATCGCCGCTGTTGTCTGCCATACGCTTGCGCCGCCAGATCTCTGCGCTCTGTCGTGGCTTCTCCTGGTTCAATCTGTGGGCGCCGACATCCATTGCGCTGGCGGTTGTGCTGACGACCGTGCCCGGTTCACAGCCGGGAATCATCGCGCTGAGCGGCATGATCATCGCCTTGATCATGCTGCTGGTCGGTTGGACGGAAGATCGCTATTTTGGTGCGCGCATTCGCAGACGCATGGAAAGTGAGGGAACGCTTTTCGGACGAACACCGGCTCCCGACTTTCCGCGGTTTGAACTTTTGCGTTTTTTGGGCGTGGCTTTCAGTCTTCTGGCGCTGGCGTGGTTCATTCACACCGCATTCCATGTTTCTCTTGCAGCCGGAATCATGATGGCAGCCGTTCCCACCAGCATCGTGTGGATTGTTGTCCAGTGGATGCTTCGTGGCGATCACAGTGCCACAAAACTGACCAGCAGAATTGGTTGGCTTTTTCGCCGGACCTTACCTGAGGGAAGCCCTGAAGCTGCAACACTCGGACTTGCCGGCTATATGGGCCTTTTGGGTGCCAAACTTGTTGATCGTGATTGGATCGTTGGGGCTGCAGACCTCGATGGTTCGAACCCGGCGATCGTGTGTATTGCTGTCACGGCGATTATCCCGCTGGCATCCTGCCTGGGTTTGCCGCCCATGATGACCGTTACTTTTCTTGGAGGCTTGCTGGCATCCATCCCGGAACTGTCCATCAATCCCACGGTTCTGGGCATGTCGCTGCTGGTTGGCTGGTCCCTGAATCTGACCGGCTCCCCCTTTGCCGCGACATCGCTCATTCTGTCACGTGTGATCGGCGTTTCAACCATTGATTATGCCTGGAGGTGGAATGGTGTTTTCACCTTGCTGTCATGGGCGGTTGTGGCATCGGTGATTTATGTCCTGACAGGATTGCTCAACTGAAACGGTGCAAGTCCGGCTTGCCGTTGTAACAATCATTGCGTGTGGGGCGCTTGCTTGATGTACCGGACCTATTGCCGCTAGACTGCAAAAAGCATGACGGCAGAAAGCCACATATGATTCGATTTTTACGCGTAGAAACGGCCCTTGTTCTGGGATTCCTTGCCACAGCGTTCGCTTATGGGCCGGGTCTTGCCCTGTTCTCGGGCAGTTTCAGCATGCCGCTTTACGCCATTCTTTTTGGCGTGTTGTTCTGCGTCATGTTGTTGTTGTCATTTTCAGCTGTGCGCCATGCCGATCATCTGGCACATATTCTTGGCGAGCCCTACGGAACCCTGATCCTGACAATTGCCGTCATCACCATTGAGGTGGCGTTGATATCGGCCATCATGCTTGGCGGGGATGCGGCTCCGACACTTGCACGCGATACGATGATGGCTGTGTTGATGATCGTGATGAACGGTATCGTCGGCATCGTCTTGCTTGTTGGCGGCTTCTACCACAAGGAGCAGGAGTTCAATTTGCGTGGTGCCGGGGCCTTTCTGACTGTCCTGGTCACTCTGGCAACGATCACCCTCATTTTGCCCAACTTCACCCAATCGACGCCTGATCCCAGTTTGAACACGATACAGGCCGAACTGTTCGCACTGATCACCATACTGCTTTATGTGACGTTTCTGGCGATCCAGACGGTCCGGCATCGGTCTTTTTTCATCCAGCCTGGGGAAGAGGCCGTCGACCATGGGCATCATGATATATCCGGTTCAAGGTCAGTGCCCTATCATGCCATCCTTCTGGTTCTGACCCTGGTGCCGGCTGTCTTGCTGTCAAAAAAACTGGCCGTTCTGGTCGATTTTGGCCTCGGCACATGGCAATTGCCGGCCGCGATTGGCGGTGTGATGATTGCCTGTCTGGTGTTGGCGCCCGAGGCTCTTGCCGCTTTTCATGCAACACGAGAAAACAATCTGCAGCGCGCCGTGAATATCTGTCTGGGTTCTGCTCTTGCGACAATCGGTCTGACGGTGCCGGCCGCTCTGGCCATATCGATTTATGGAAATGTGCCGATCCAGCTTGGCATTGGCAGAACGGATATGACGCTGCTGGTGCTGACCATGTTTGTCAGCGCCCTGACCTTTGGTGGATCCCGCACGAATATGCTGCAGGGAGCGGTCCATCTGGTCATCTTCATTGTTTACATTGTTCTGATCTTCAATCCCTAGAGCCGTTTACGATCAAACGGAAGCATTTGATCGTAAACGGTTCTAGGGGTTTCAACCCAACCGGAGAACTCTCTTTGCATCCGGGGGCACCCCTTCCTTCTGTACTCTTTCTGGAAATTTGAATAATTCCGTTTTTATGCTATCTTGTATCGGGGTAAACCGCATAAAGCCGATATTATGAAGACAAAAATTATAGTTACACCAGGCACTAAACGAGAGTTGCGTTTCCTTGGAACAAGGCTCCGAGAGGCACGTTTGCGCCGTGAATTACCCCAGTCGCTGATAGCGGAACGTGCTTCAATCAGTACGGACACCATCGGGCGAATTGAAAAGGGTGATCCAAAGGTAAGTGTCGGAGCATATGCAATGGTGTTGCAAGCGCTAGGTCTGTTGCAAGGGTGGGGCAATATCGCAGATAGCCTCGGAGATGAACTGGTCGAAGAACAATTGCGAAAGCGCGCACCTAAGGAAAAGTCGTGACAGTCGAGGTTTACATCGATGCCTATGGTGAAATCCGCAAGGCTGGTATTTTGCTTCGGCATTCTGGGGCAAGGCGCGAGCGCGTCACTTATGAGCATGATGCCGACTGGTTAAAATCGCCGGAAGCATTCCAATTTGACCCCACGTTGCCACTCCGACAGGGTACACTGCACCCAGGGGCGAACAGAGCCATGTTCGGGACATTGGGTGACAGTACGCCCGACACATGGGGCCGTAGCCTCATGCGCAGACGCGAACGTCGCGCAGCTGTGCAAGAAGGAAGGGCGGTACGAACACTCCATGAAATGGATTACCTACTCGGTGTTTCGGATGAAACCCGACTAGGAGCAATTCGGTTCTCTGAAGATGGTGTTTTTCAATCACCGCAAGCCGAGGGAGTTCCATCAACCTTAGCGCTCGGGGATTTGCTCCAAGCCGCACAACGCATTGAGCGGGGCGAAGAAACGGACGAAGATCTGATGATGATCTTTGCTCCGGGATCATCACTTGGTGGTGCTCGCCCCAAAGCGTCTGTCCATGATCAACATGGCAATCTCTCTATCGCAAAGTTTCCCAAGGAACGGGACGAATATTCAATGGAGCGATGGGAGGCCATTGTCATGGGCATGGCACAAGTTGCCGGCATCGAAGTCGCAAAACATCAACTGGTTCAAGCGGCAGGGCACACTGTCTTTATGTCACGTCGGTTTGATAGAATTCATCGTGACGGCGAGGATGATCAACGTATACCATTCGTGTCCGCCATGGCGGTTACCGAACACAATGATGGTGATGACAACTGCAGCTATCTCGAAATTCTGGAAACCATCAATGAGCGTGGGTCTGAGCCAGAACGAGATCGTGCAGAATTGTTTCGAAGAATGGCTTTCACCATCTTGATATCGAACACTGACGATCATTTTAGAAACCATGGCTTCTTGTGGAGTGGCAAAAAAGGATGGCGACTAAGCCCTGCGTATGACTTGAATCCAACCGCCAATAGCCCACGCATTTTGTCGACGCGCATTGACTATGACGATGCGACCGCATCAATCGAGTTGCTACGATCAGTTGCTGAATTCTTCGTTTCCATGAAGGATGCAGACGCGATAATACAAGAATGCAGGGAAGTTGTGAAACAATGGAAGGACTTTGCCCACGCGAGCGGTGCTCCTGCTGCAGAAATAAGGATCATGCAATCCGCATTTGAACATGAAGAGCTGGGCGGTTAAAGCACGGAAACATTGTGGACGAACATCGGCCGTGGCCCTTTACACGGCACTATTTCGCGCTCCTCAAGGCAATGGCCATCATTGTCACCGATAAACCCTTGCAGGCATCGACTTCCTCGCCATCCTGCTCGATCACATATCCGTAGGTGTTGCCACGGAGATCATCGCTATAGGTCGCAATCTCTTGCTGCAGAGCCCCTGCAACTCGCTGTCGCAGCTTGGCGGACACTCGGGCGAAACCAAATTCTTTGCTGATGGAGGCCAGTGCTACATAGATGAAGCCAACCCCTGTCCGGAGTCCCATGGACAGAGAAATTCTTTGATATAAACCAGAATGATCGTAGAGATAAGCGATAGTAAGACAGCATGTTTTTCGGCGCGTGCCGCAAGCTCATCGCCAGACAACGCGCATTCCTCATTGAGATCACATAGGTCGAGTAGAAACTCTCGACCACCATAAAATACGTGATTGTCGCAGAGTTGGTGGCGGGAATGGCCGCAGAAAAGTGTGGTGAGATTATCCCAAACTTGCAGGTTTTCTGCATCTTCGTCGTCGTAGATCTTGATCACATGGCAACGTGGGTTTCTTCGTGAACGGCGGAGGACAGGAGTATTTTTTCGGAAACGACAAAACCCGTCGTGCTTTTCCGACGGGTAGTGCAGTTGAGTTTGAAGGGGTGGGCTGGGTTGTGTGAACCGTGCCTATCCGCTTGACGCCCACACCCACTACATCTAGCTTGGCTTCAAACGGATAGGAGGTGACTGTGGACGTTCTCGACCGAGAGGACCTTCCGTTTCCGGAATCGCTCCCGGGTTTCCAGCGG